>ERZ1108167.25-NODE-25-length-283186-cov-16.300702_pt1 | contig 283186 bp, 216 predicted proteins | sample MGYA00403703_ERZ1108167 | MGnify/ENA primary metagenome ERZ1108167 (study PRJEB35170, sample SAMEA104062411) | human gut metagenome | biome: human gut; feature: human-associated habitat; material: faeces | place: Denmark | collected 2012-05-11 ...
CCTTTTTTTAGAACCGGAGTTAGTCTTCATCTTTGGCATCTTACTTGTTTTTAAATTATTAAATATATAATGGCAACGCACTATACCTGCGCGTTACGCATCCTTTTCTTATTCTTCGCTCGTTTCCGGCTTCTCTGCTTTTTGTGCAGGAGCAGCAGATTTCGGTGCTCCGGCCGTTGCAGGCTTTTTAGGAGCTTCTTTCTTCTTCGGAGAAAGCTGGATAGTCATACGCTTACCTTCCAATATCGGCATCTGATCCACTTTAGCATAGTCTTCCAAATCATTCGCAAAACGAAGCAACAATACTTCACCTTGTTCCTTAAAAAGGATAGAACGACCTTTAAAGAATACATAAGCCTTCACCTTATCACCGTCTTCCAAGAATCCTTTAGCATGTTTCAACTTAAAGTTGTAATCATGGTCATCTGTCTGGGGACCAAAACGAATCTCCTTCACATTAACCTTCACCTGCTTCGCTTTCTGTTCCTTCTGACGTTTCTTTAATTGATAAAGAAATTTAGAATAATCAATAATACGACAAACAGGGGGTTGAGCATTAGGAGAAATTTCCACTAAATCCAATTCTTTTTCTTCAGCCATTTTCAGAGCCTGAAAGATTGGATATACTTTCGGTTCAATATCATCGCTTACTATGCGAACTTCCTTGGCACGAATCTGTTCATTGATTCTGTATTGCCCTTTTAGAGTGTCATTCTTCATTAAAAACGTTTACTTCCTAGTTTGATCTTTTTATTGTTATACTAAATATTTTATTCTGAAACGGCTGCAAAGTTACCATTTATTTATCATATTCTGAACTTCTTCGTTCAAAATTTTAGCAAATTCTTCAAATTTCATGGTTCCTTTGTCACCTTCGCCTTGTCTACGAACAGAAACTTCACCATTTTCCGCCTCTTTTTCACCGACAATCAGCATATAAGGAATGCGCTTCATTTCATTATCACGAATCTTGCGGCCGATCTTCTCGTTACGATCATCTACAATCGCACGGATTTCGTGTATTTTCAGATACATCTTCACCTGTTCTGCATATTCATTGAACTTCTCACTGATCGGCAGAATAACTACCTGTTCCGGTGTCAGCCACAATGGGAACTTACCGGCAGTGTGCTCAATCAATACAGCAACAAAACGTTCCATTGATCCGAACGGAGCACGGTGAATCATCACCGGACGATGCTTCTGATTATCAGAGCCCATATATTCAAGTTCAAAGCGTTCCGGCAAGTTGTAGTCAACCTGGATAGTACCCAGCTGCCAACGACGACCGATAGCGTCTTTCACCATAAAGTCAAGCTTAGGACCATAAAAAGCAGCTTCTCCATACTCAATCTTAGCAGGCAAGCCCTTCTCCGCACAAGCCTCGATAATAGCCTGTTCCGCTTTTTCCCAGTTATCATCGCTACCAATATACTTTTCACGGTTCACTTTATCACGCAAAGATATCTGTGCTTCAAAATTCTGGAAATCCATAGAACGGAACACAATAGATATAATATCCATCACACGAAGGAACTCATCTTTCACCTGCTCCGGACGACAGAAGATATGCGCATCATCCTGCGTAAAGCTACGAACACGAGTTAAACCATGTAACTCTCCACTTTGTTCATAACGACAAACCGTACCAAATTCAGCGATACGCAACGGAAGGTCTTTATAAGAACGTGGGAAGTTCTTGTAAATCTCACAGTGGTGAGGACAGTTCATTGGTTTCAAGAAATACTCTTCCCCCTCTTCCGGAGTATGGATAGGTTGGAAAGCATCCTTGCCATATTTTGCATAGTGACCCGAAGTCACATACAGCAACTTATTACCGATTGGCGGAGTAATCACCTCCTGATAATCGTAACGTGTCTGGATACGACGCAAGAACTCCTGCAGACGCAGACGCAATGCAGTACCTTTCGGCAACCACATAGGCAGTCCCTTACCTACAGTTTCAGAAAACATAAACAACTGCATCTCCTTACCGATCTTACGGTGGTCACGCTTCTTCGCTTCTTCCAACAACACCAGATACTCATCCAGCATTTTCTTCTTCGGGAACGTGATACCATAAATACGAGTCAGCATCTTACGATCTTCATGACCACGCCAATAAGCACCAGCCACTGAAGTCAACTTAATAGCCTTGATCGGAGCAGTCGTCATCAAGTGAGGACCACGACAAAGGTCAGTAAATGCACCCTGGGTATAAGTCGTAATGTGTCCGTCTTCCAGTTCAGAAATCAATTCACATTTATATGTTTCGCCACGATCACCAAACATTTTCAGAGCATCCGTTTTTGCGATGCTTTTTCTGACTACGTCTTCTTTCTTTGCAGCCAGTTCCAACATTTTAGCTTCAATGGCAGGAAGGTCGCTTTCTTTAATTACCGCTTCACCCGGATCCACATCATAGTAGAATCCGTTTTCAATAGCCGGTCCGATACCAAACTGGATACCCGGATAAAGTTCCTGCAAAGCTTCCGCCAACAAGTGTGCACTTGTATGCCAGAATGCATGCTTACCTTCTTCATCATCCCATTTATAAAGAACGAAATTAGCATCTTCATTAATAGGACGTCCTAAATCATAAGTCTCGCCGTTCACGCCACATGCCAGCACTTCCTGTGCCAGACGCGAGCTGATACTTTCAGCAATCTGTAAACCGTTCACTCCTTCGTTATACTCACGAACGGAGCCATCGGGAAATGTTATCTTTATCATAATATGATGATGTTATATTTTCATAATTTGAACGCAAAAGTAACTAAATCTTTTGAGTTTTCTATTTTTTATCAAAAAAATGTTATTCCGATTGATCTGTAAAACGTTTGATAACATTATAAGCAGAAACAATCCCCAACTCACCGGCTTTACTCAAATCTGAAATGCCCAGCTTATTATTTCCTAAGAAAATATGAGTCAGTCCACGATTGAAATAAGCATCCGCAAAATCAGGATTTAGCTCGATCGCCTTATCGTAGTCAATAATTGCGGCACGGTAATCTTTCAACATGGCAGAAACATTAGCACGATTATAATATGCGTACACAAAGTCCGGAGCCAGATTAATCACCTTATCCAAGTCTTTTCTGACCACTTCATAATCTACTGCGGTAATCTCCTTACGCTTATTATCACCCGGAACAACATCTGTTTCGACAGCTTGTTCAGCCTTCTGATACTCCAACTGTTTACAACGGATCAGCGCACGCATAAAATATGCCGGGAAGAAATCACCATCCAGTAAGATCGTCTGGGTCAAATCAGAAACCGCACTCGAGAAGTCCTGCACCAGATAAAAATCAATCGCACGGGCAAAACGTTTCGAAGCATTCTTGTCATCTTCCACAATCGCCGATGTGTGTGTATCAATCAAGGCAAAATGCACCTTCACCTGTTCTTCCGTCAACGGAGCTTCCATATTTGTGATACGAAGACGTTTCGGAAGTATACCCGTACGGTTCAAGTCTTCAATATATTTGTGGAAGTTCACCGAACGTTTCACGTCACTCATCTTCTCATAATAAGTCAAAGCGAACATCGGTTCCAGCGTTATATTTACATTCTTATCCTGCACACGACCACGATAATCACTTGTATAGCGTTGTTCGGCTTCAGAATCATCCGCAATCACTATCTTACGATAGTTATTCATATTCTTATCGGATTTCTTACGGGTCTTCTCTCCGCCTTCCTCATCATTCTCCTTATCCTTGTTCTGTGCTACATCTTTGTTCGTCACACCGTTCTGCTTGTCGATCTGAGCCTTCATGACTTTAAATTCATCCTGCTCCGCACCCTTCTTATCTCCAATCTTTCTGCGAGCTTCCGAACGCTGATAGTATCCGGCCAGGAAGTTCGGATACTGATTGATAACAGTTGTGTAATCTTGTATAGCCCCGCGATAATCACCCGTTTGCGCACGCAGCAAACCACGGTTAAAGACAGCCATCATATTATCCGGCTCCATCTTGATAACAAAGTCGAAGTCTTCGATAGCCCGGTTATCATCTCCCACCTGTGCACGTAACAAACCGCGGTTATAATGACCGATAAAGTTATTCGGATCAATATCCAATGCCAGATCATAATCGCTCATGGCACCTCTTAAATTATTCTGATGAAAACGAGCCAATGCACGGTTTATATAATTTCCAGCATTCTTAGCACTCAACGGAATAGCACGGTTGAAATCCGCTTCCGCTTCCGCATACTTAGCCTGTTGTAATTTAACAATCGCTCTTGCAGCCCAAGCATCCGGATCATATTTATCCAGTTCAAGCGCCTTATTGAAGTCATTCAAGGCAGCAATCGTATCTTTCTGTTGTAAAGACACTTCCCCCCTCATCAAATAAGCACGGGTATAGCGTGGAGACACCTTCAACAAGCTTTCCAAATCCTCTTTCGCAGCATTATAATCCTTCTTCTGGATATGAGATAATGTCAGGTTATGCCATAAAGTAATATTCTCCGGATCATAATGCAATGCTTTCTTATAATCCTCAATCGCTCCATCAAATTTACTCTGACGAATCCTTGCCAAACCACGAATCTGATAAGCACCCACCACAAATGGATTGCGTTGGATAGCTGCATCACAGTCTGCTTCAGCACCCTGAAAATCCTCCAGATTCAGTTTAGCCAATGCCCTGAAGAAATAAGGTTCATACAGATAAGGCTTAGCGTTAATAACCTGGTTAAAATACTGAATAGAAAGTACATAGTCCTCAAAATAAAGAGCGTTTCGGGCAATAGTCATCACCCGATCCGTATTTATTTGAGCACACACCAGCGTTGGGAACAGTAATAAAACTGTTAAGATTCTTTTTATCATTGATATTTTATGCTTGTAAACGAAGCAAAAATAATGCTTTTCGCTTACTTAACAGGGATATAAACGTTTTTTATCTTTATTTCACCTGTTTCATCTTATATGAACTGCGCGCTTTCCCCTTCAACATCGTATTCAGCTTTCCTTTAATCATCTGCTTACGAAGCGGTGAGATATGGTCGATGAACATCTTACCATCCAAATGATCGAACTCATGTTGCATCACCCGAGCCAGATAACCTTCCACCTCTTCCTCATGCTCCACAAAATTCTCGTCCATATATTTCACGCGAATTTTATCACCTCTCTTCACTGTTTCGTGAATACCGGGAAGGCTTAAGCATCCCTCTTCCATATTCACTTCTTCCCCTCCTACTTCCAAAATATGAGGATTGATATACGCCTTATTAAAGTCTTTAAATTCAGGATATTCCTCCGAAAGCGGATCCAATGTAATCGTAACCACGCGAATAGGCAAACCAATCTGTGGAGCAGCCAATCCTACACCGTCCGCATGTACCATTGTTTCGAACATGTTCTCAATCAACTCTTTCAGATTCGGATAATCCGGTGTTATGTCCTCTGCAACCTTTCTCAATACAGGTTGACCATATACATAAATAGGTAAAATCATACTTTTATACTCTACTAAAAAATTAAGTTATTCTTATGTCCTATACTAAAAACGTTTACTCTCCAAATATGTTTGCAAAATAATAGTAGCACTTATTTCGTCCACCAATGCCTTGTTTTGGCGGTCTTTTTTCTTCAAACCTGCCTCCAGCATGGTACGGTGTGCAAGAACAGAAGTGAAACGTTCGTCCACATATTCGACCGGAAGGTCCGGATAACGCTTTTTCAGCGAACGAACAAAAGGCTCTATATTCTTCATATTCTCCGAAACCTCATTATTCATTTGCTTGGGCAATCCAATAATAATCCGCTCCACCGGTTCTTTAGCTATATATTCACCGATAAAGTTCAGAAGTTCATGCGTGGGCACCGTCGTCAATCCGTTTGCGATCAGCTGCATTGTATCGCTCACAGCTATTCCGGTACGCTTTCTTCCATAATCTATTGCTACTATTCTGCTCATGGGGTACAAAAATACAAAAAAGACGCTTCCCGTGAAAGGAAACGTCTCTTTTATTCTATTATTTCAAATGTATATTATTCTTCAACAATAGCTACACGGCTTAACTTAGCATCATCATAGAACATGTTGCCTACACCACCCTTGTAATCAACCTTCAATTGAGAAGCAGGAACACCAAATTCATTAACCATCAGGTCACGAACAGCTTCAGCTCTCTTCTTACTCAACTTCATGTTGTATTCAGCAGAACCAGTACCCTTATCAGCATATCCTGTTATAGTAAACACTTTATCAGTTGCTTTGATACCCTTAGCCATAGCTTCAATATTCATGTATTCTCTCTTGCTGATGTTACTCTTTCCGATATTGAATACAACAACCAGACGTGGAACGAATCCAGCTTCTTTCTTAACGATCACTTCAGGTTTCTTGTTACGAGCTTCAACCAAGTCACGTTTCAAAGATTCGTTTTCACCCTTCAAAGCGTTCACTCTGTCTCTCATGTCGTTCAACTGGCTTTCCGGAACCATTGGTACAGTAGGAACAGCATCCCAACCACGTTTCTTAAACTTGTAAGTAACACCTACAGTCAGACCAGCCAATCCTTCAGGACCTGAATTGCCGAATGCGCCTTTCATCAAAAGTCCACGCAATTCAACGTTAAGATCCAAAGCAGAAGACAAACGGAAACGGTTGATCAAACCGGCATTGATACCCAGTTCGTCATAACCTGCACCTTTTCCTGAATGTACGAATCCAGCTCCTACATAAGGAATGAATGAATACAGACGATCTTCTCTATAACCACAAATCATATTGGAAAGATTCAGCATTACATCTCCATGGAAGTTCATCACATTCCACTTTTCTTTGTAGTAGCCATTAGAATACTGTCCTCCGTCTACAAGCGGACCATTAGCATTAGGAGTAGCACCTTTAGCCTGAAGCCCGTTGTAAGCTACACGTAATCCGATACCCGGAGTAAACCACTTACCTACAGCAATGTCAAGTGCCGGAGCAAGACGTTTTCCGAAGTCAGCTTTACCATCATTGTCGCCAAAATACATTTGTGCGCCAACGCCACCACTAATAAACCAGTTAGCACCAAAGCGATTTGTTTCCACTCTATAACTCTTTGCTGCATTTTCTTTTTCTTGTGCAGGCAGACATACTGAGACTGCTGCCAATAAAATAAACAATAAACCCTTTTTCATCTCAATTTATTTTAGTAAATAATATATTTCAATTGTCTTACAGGCTAGATACACAACCCAAATGTTCCACACCTGACTAAGAGACAATAAACGTCATCCTTTCTTCTAAAATTAGTGCAAATATAGATATTTAATATAACACAAACAAAAAAACACGTAAATTTTCATTCATTCATAGAATTTTATAGAGCGATAAAAGTGTAATATAACTTCAGAAGGCATCTGAAGGGGTTTGTTGTGGAAGAATTAAAACAAAAAAAATAGTCAGTGATGAAATTAGATCACTGACTATTTCTATTCTTTGTCTATATACTTTAGTTAATATACCAGTTTTACATTGTCAATCCACAGTGTATTTCCCGGAGAACCGATATAGGCTCCTCCATGACTGGACGTGAACTGAAGACACATATGAGTCGGAACATCATTTTCATCTCCCCAGGCCACTTCATGAATAGGCACGCTTTCACCCTTACTGTTCACCGTATAACTTTCAGTCACCTGCAAACGCATCATGTGCGACTTATATTCCGGACGATTCGTGATGTCACCGTACATAATCTCATAGGTCGCATTATTTTTCCAGTCCGTCGAATGATAGTAATAAGTCACCATAGTCCCTATCCGTTTTGCATACACATTTCCATTGGCATCTTCCCAACGTTTTTGCAGAAGCAGGATAGCTGCCGGATAATCTTTTCCGGGAACATCCGTAATCTTGCTGAAACCGGTAGCGCGAATACGGTTCTCTCGGTCGGACATCTTCACTTTATAGTCAAACTGAAGAGCCACCGGTTTTTTGGTAAACGGAATACCGGTCTGCAACATTTTCTGTGGGTTTTTAGTACCCTTAATCGGCTCATGCACCGAACCGGTAAAGACAGAGCCAGCCGCCAACACCGTAATATTAACCAGTCCCAACACTTTCACACTCTCCATGCGCGTATCCAAACGGGCGCAATATCCATCTCCCCGCTTCTCCGGGAATACCGAAGTATTAGTTTTCGTAATACCGGCAACTTTCGCCATCACATTTGAAGTAGCCCAAGGCGATCCGCCCATATTCTTATAAACCTGATCCCCCTTAATTACCGTCGTCGGTCCTATCGCATATACATTCTTTGTATTCCCACCGATAATGCTCGATTCCTTTATCTGACGGTCCACCCATTGATCCATGTCCCCAAAAGGAAGCATTTCAACTTTATGTTGCGCCATCAAAGACAAGGAAGAAATAAATGCAACGAAACCTGTCATCAACAGGCGATGAACGCTTTTCTGAATCATCAATACTTTTCCTTTCTTTTTCTTCTTATAAATTATAATCCCATTGTTTCAAAGCAAAATCCCAGTTCTCTTCTACCAAACGAATCGTACGGTCGTCATATTTATACTTATTCTTCTTATATCCCTTCTTTCCGCCCACATATTTTTCTATATCACTACGTGCTTCGGCAAATCCGGGGATAGAAAGAGACTGATAAATATTCTCCGTCATTCCCATCGCATCCGCTTCGAAATCTTCAAACTTCACTTCCATCAGGTTACCTTCCGGAATAAATTTCTTATTCGATTCATACTTATGATAAAGTTTTGCATAGATAGAAATGATATTTTCCTCTAATTGTTCATTGCTGACATCCTGCAACTTCAACGGTTGAATCGTATTTGTAAAGAAACTGCGTGTAGATTCGAATACGGTATACGGGTTACGCATCAGGTAGATAAACTTAGCATTCGGGAACATCTTCACCAGTTCCTTCACCCTTCCGGTATGCGGAGGATTCTTGCTAAGGAATTGAGTTCCCTGGGTATTCCACAAAGAAATCTTAATCAACTTCGTGAACACCTCTTTAAACACCTTCAATTCGGCATCCGTTATATCATCAAACAAAAGATACTTATCGGCATACTCCTGCTGATATTTCGGCAGGAACCAGAAATTATAATATGTATAAGGCATCATGTTCGACAAAGCAAACTCCTCTTCCTGGGGAAGATCCACTGCCAGTTCCATATTATCCGTCGGACGTTTATCCGGCATCAGCCAACTCATATTCTTTTTGAAGAAAGGCTGTCCCCACATCATCAGATGAGGAAATACAGTCTGATAAGTAGTGTTATACCCAAAATGCTTGTCACAAGAGAACACATTATGTACAAATGTAGTTCCACTCCGCCAGTGTCCCAAAATGAACACCGGATCATGCTCCAACGGCTGATTAGCTAGCAACTTCTCGTAACGCCTGTCTTGTAATGACGCCAGTGGAGAAAGCAATCGGCACACAGCCTTCGTCAATCGGTATTTACCTTTGTAGGCTGCGTCAATTTCACGCCCGGCGGTGATAGCCTTGAATGTCTTCCAGTCGGCACCTACCAATGTATTAATCGGAAGTTTATTAAATTCGAGTAATCCCACTTTATTAATTAGAAATTAAGAATTAAAAATTAAAGACGACAGAATGCTGTCATTTTCAGTTTTCAATTTATTGTTGAACAATCTATTTTATTAGTCGCACTGCAAGGCCCTGACGTTCCAGTTCCTTCACAGCTTTCTCTACCGCTTCATAATGTTCCGGAGCAATTCCCAGTTTTGCCATATCCAATACCGGAATATCCTCCGTGTCACTCATATCTTTCATTTCCACGCGGTCGATAATCATACCTACTGCCGAAGTATTATTAGTGATCGGGTCAATCAGGATAAATGAGCCACAAGATTTATTCTTCTTATAAGGATCAAAGAACAATTCCTTAGCCGTAGTCAGCACCACACGGGCAATCTGATTCAACTGCAAAGGCAACGTCTCTTTAGTCAGCTGACCATTCTCCAGAGACAGATGCTCCATCGTATTCACGTCCACCTTATACTTTATCGTATCAATACGCGTACGACTCAAATTGGTAGTCTGCTTAATAAAGAACGACTTATTTACATCCATCGGTTCTTCATCCATCCAGACCATCATAGCATCAAAGTTACGATCCACCGTTGGCAGATTGTCAGGATGCACCAACATTTCGCCGCGCGACACATCGATCTCATCCTCCAATGTCAAGGTCACAGACTGCGGTGGGAAAGCATAATCCAATTCCCCGTCATAAGTCACGATACTCTTCACCTTAGATGTTTTTCCGGAAGGAAGCGCCATCACCGTATCCCCTTTGCGAACGATACCGGATGCAACTTTACCACAGAATCCTCTGAAATCCAGATTCGGACGAAGCACATACTGAACCGGGAAACGGAAATCCGTAAAATTATGGTCATTATCAATATGAACCGTTTCAAGGAAATCGAGCAAAGAAATCCCCTTGTACCACGGAGTACGTTCAGACTTATCCACCACATTATCCCCATCCAATGCAGAAAGTGGAATACAGTTGACGTCAGGAATACCTAATGGAGCAACAAACTTCTTATAGTCAGCCACAATCTCGTTAAAACGCTCTTCCGAGAAACCCACCAGGTCCATCTTGTTGACAGCCAACACCACATGCTTGATTCCTAGCAAAGACACCAGGAAAGTATGGCGACGAGTCTGGGTAATCACTCCGGTACGAGCATCCACCAAGATAATAGCCAAGTTAGCCGTAGATCCCCCGGTAATCATATTACGGGTATACTGTTCGTGTCCCGGAGTATCCGCGATGATAAACTTACGACCATTCGTTGAGAAATAGCGATAAGCCACGTCAATCGTAATACCCTGTTCACGTTCAGCCTTCAATCCATCGAGCAATAACGCATAGTCAATATGCTCGCCCGCATTCCCCACACGTTTACTATCACGCTCCAGTGCATCCAACTGATCCTCATACAGTTTCTTACTGTCAAACAACAAGCGTCCGATCAACGTTGATTTTCCATCATCTACCGAACCCGCAGTCAACAGTCTCAACAAGTCTTTCTGTTCATCCTTGTCCAGAAAAGCTTTTATATCTAATTTATTATCTGCCATAACTAGTTACAATTAAAAGTATCCCTCACGCTTCTTTTGTTCCATACTACCCTCCTGGTCAAAGTCAATCACACGGGTAGTACGTTCACTCTTCGTCGTAGTCATCATTTCCTCCACAATCTCTTCAATCGTAGCAGCTCCACTTTCCACTGCCCCTGTCAGAGGCCAGCAGCCCAACGTACGAAAACGAACCATCTTCATTTCAATCTGGTCACGGTACTTTTCAGGCAAACGGTCATCATCCGCCATAATAATATTGCCATCCAAATTAATTACCGGACGCTCCTTAGCATAATATAACGGAACGATCGGAATATTCTCCAAGCGAATATACTGCCAAATATCCAATTCAGTCCAGTTGCTAATCGGGAATACACGAATACTTTCCCCCTTATGCACGCGGGCATTATAAATATCCCACAATTCAGGACGCTGATTCTTCGGGTCCCATTGGTGAAACTTATCCCGGAAAGAGAAAATACGTTCCTTCGCACGTGACTTCTCCTCGTCACGACGGGCACCACCAAATGCAGCATCAAACTTATACTTATCCAACGCATGAAGCAAAGCCTGCGTCTTCATCAAGTCCGTATGCACCTTGCTTCCATGCGTAAAAGGTCCTACCCCTGCATGAAAAGCCTCCATATTACTTTCAACAATCAGATTCCATCCGTACTTCTTCGCATATTCATCACGAAACTGAATCATCTCCTTGAACTTCCATTTCGAATCGATATGCATCAACGGGAATGGCACTTTACCCGGATAAAACGCTTTTTCAGCCAAGCGTACCATCACCGAGGAATCCTTTCCGATACTGTAAAGCATCACCGGATTCTCAAATTCCGCCGCCACCTCGCGGATGATATGAATAGACTCGGCTTCGAGCTCCTTCAAGTGGCTTAATTTATATTCTTCCATATTTATTTCATTTTATACACTTCACTTTTGGCAAAACAAGCTCCAACAAACGGTTCACCGACTCCTCCAAAGTCAATTTGGAAGTATCCAGTGACAAAGCCGGATGTTCGGGAACCTCGAAAGGTGCGGAAATTCCTGTAAAATTCTGAATTTCCCCTTTCCGTGCCTTCGCATACAATCCTTTCACATCACGTTTCTCACATTCCTCCAGCGGAGTACTAACGAAAACCTCCAGAAAATCATCCTTACCAATAATGTTTGCAGCCATTTCGCGAATATCATTATTAGGGCTGATAAATGCAGCAATCGTAATGATACCACTATCCAGAAACAACTTCGACACTTCCGCTATGCGACGGATATTTTCCACCCGGTCCGTTTCGGAAAATCCCAGGTTATTATTAATTCCACTACGGATATTATCCCCATCCAGGATACGGCAAAGCAATCCACGCTTATGAAGTTCACGTTCCAATGCGATGGCAATCGTGCTCTTTCCGGAACCACTCAATCCGGTAAACCAGATCATCACACTGTGTTGCCCCAAAAGCTCTTCTTTGTCCTGCCGCGTCATCATGCGGTCAAATATCGGATATATATGGTTCTTTTCTTCCATTTACAATTTTATTTAAAAGTTCCAGATCAACGGGATCAGAATAATAGAGATTAAGAAAGTGATAATATTAAGCGGCAACCCGATACGTACAAAATCCGTAAACTTATAGTTACCGATACCTTGCACAATCAAATTTGTCTGATAACCGATCGGTGTCGAGAAGCTGGCAGATGCAGCCATACAGATCACCACAAAGAAAGGCGTAGGGCTCACTCCTAATTGGGCAGAGATTGACAGTGCCAAAGGAAACGCCAAAGCCGCTGCTGCATTATTAGTTATCAATTCCGTAAACAAGTTCGTGATAATAAATACCATTGCAAGCAACACATGCGGGCCGTAATCATCACTCAACCCGATAATAAACTTCGCAACACTATCCGCCACACCGGAGTTCACCATCGCCTTACTGATAGCAAAAGCACAAGCAATAGTAATCAGAATATCCCACGAAATATATTTAGTATATTTACGGGCAGGGAACAGATTCGTCCATGCCATAATAATAGTAGTAATAGACACAAAGAAAAACATATCCAGTTTGATATCCGGAAACATCTCCTTCGTTATCGGAAGCTCACCCACCGTTGCGCCGACAATCATCAGAACCAGCAACAGCAAAGCAAACCAACGCTTCTTCTTCCCGGTAGTATCCGGCTCATTCCCATTCGTCAACAAGACAAACACAGAAGATTCCCCCCATGTCGGAATAAACGTATCATCCGCCATCACCACCAATGTATCCCCTTCGTGAAGTACCACTTCCTCCAGATTCGACACAAAACGTTGTCCGTTACGTGTTTTAATCTCTTTTACCTCCGCACCGTAATGACGCTGGAAATTAAAATCCTTCAGTTTTTTATTGATACCGGGAAAACGGGCACCCAAAACAGCCTCTACCCGATGCAACTTCTCCCCTTCTTCTACTTCTTCATCCGGCACAGCCGTATCCGGACGTGCATCCGGCAAAAGACGTTTGGAGAAAAGAAATATATAAATGATTCCGGCAATAGCTATAAAAATACCCACCTTTCCGAGCTCGAACATAGAAAAGCCTTCAAATCCGGCCTCCAATATCATACCGTGCACCACCAGATTGGTAGAAGTACCGATCAAGGTACAGATACCTCCCAAAATAGTCACATAAGAAAGAGGAATCAGAAACTTCGTAGCCGGGAGATTCACCGACTTAGCCCAATGCTTGATAATCGGGGCAAAAATAACCACAACAGGCGTATTATTCAGAAAGGCAGAAATAAATGCCACCGAAGGTAAGATATGCAACTGTGCCTTAAATACTGTCGTCTTTCCTTGCGGAAGCAACTTCTTAATCACTTGTCCCAATGTGCCCGACTGACGAATACCCTCACTCACCAGAAACAGCAGAGCAACGGTAATCATCCCTTTATTACTAAACCCTTCCAGCATCTCCTTAGGAGTCAGAATGCCGGCACACAGAAACAAAACCACTACCGAAAAAAGTATCATGCCCGGACGCATCTTATCTGCTATCAAAGCCGCTACCATTCCTAATAGGGATAATAGTACAAATACAATTTCAAATGTCATATAAACATTATTTAGTGTTCTCTTTTTGGCTCAACGATAAACCACGGATTCAATAAATCCTCCTTATTATATCGTAGAGGTTCTTCCTTTCCAGCCTGATATACTTCCATCCCTGCAGCACGGGCTATCGCATGCCCGGCAGCCGTATCCCACTCCATCGTCGGAGCGAAACGCGGATATACATCAGCCTTACCTTCAGCAACCAGACAGATTTTAATTGAACTTCCGCTCGAAATCAACTCCACACTGCCGTGTTTCTTCTTCAAATCTGCAATATATGATTCCGTTTCAGGCGACAGGTGCGAACGGGAAGCAACCACGATCAAATGATCGTGCACCTCCTTCAAAGGTATCTGTTCCGACTTCCCAATCAGTTGTTCCAATGCCACGCCGTCATCTTCCAAACTGACAATACCGGAACATTTATAAGCCCCTACACCTTCGATCCCGAAATAAAGTTCTTTTTTAACAGGCACATAAATAACACCGAATACAGGTACAGAGTTCTGCACCAAAGCGATATTTACCGTAAATTCTCCATTGCGCTTAATAAACTCCTTCGTTCCATCCAGCGGATCTACAATCCATAAAGTATCCCATCCTCGACGGATCTCATACCCTAAATGCTTCCCTTCTTCACTAAGAACAGGAAAAGGAGTATCGTTCAGAATAGCCACAATCGCTTCATGCGCTTTTCTGTCTGCTATAGTTAGCGGAGAGTTGTCAGCTTTCCTCTCTATTTCAAAGTCCGATGCCGGATCATTATAAATAGAAAGAATCTTTTCACCTGCTTTTAGAGCCGCGTCGATAGCAGCCATTACATATTTTTGTTCCATTCAATCTCTAAATTAATGCCCTATTCACATTCAGGCAAAACATCCTCCAAATTAAGAGTTGACAAAAGTAAAAACTTTCTTTGCTATAAAAGTTTCCCCACTATGATTTATAACTTCTTTTAGTAGAAAGATAAAAATATCTAAACGAAAAAGCCACTCATTTTCAATAAAAAAGCAGTAACTTCCCAGTTACCGCCTTCTTATTCGGAAAAAAACGTTCGTTCTTTCCAATATATATTACCAAAAAGAAATCAATATACACGATACAGCAACCAAGCACCCTGGAAATCCGAACGGTTCGGGTATTTAGCCTTGAATGCATCGCGAGCTTCAGCAGCAGCAGTCTTGTCAGCAAAAGAGTTCACAATCACACGATACATTGCCTTATCAGCATTAAATGCAATCGTAGAGTGATATCCCTGTCCGTCCAACCAATCTTTCAGGCCTTCAGCATTCGCTTTCACACCAAAGCTACCTGCTACAACGCTATAATCTTTCAATCCTTCGTTACCGGAAACCACTGTAACCTTTTCCTGACGAACGCCGGATGTATCTGCCACTTTAGTAGTTGTCACAGGAGCTGCAACCACCGGAGTAACCTCTACCGGAGCTTCCACCTGCGGTTCTGCCAATTCTTGCTGTTTTGCTTTTTCGTAAGCTTTCTTATAGGCACTTTCGCTGGATTTACAAGATGCAAATGCTAGCACCAAGCATACTCCCATTCCTAATACGACTAAATTTTTCATAATCCTATACTCTGTTTTAATTAATAATTCAATATTCTCGTCTATTATATTTAGTTTCGGGCAACAAAATAATAGAAATTTTATCATCCGGCAAAGAAATCCGTCAAAAAAACGTCTATTCCGGCTTCTTCTTATACGAAATAGTGCCTGTTGCCTGATAAGTAGGCATCAAAAGTACCTCCGCAATCTGAATATGTGCAGGAGCCGACGCGGCAAAATAAACCGTTTCTGCAATGTCATCTCCCGTCAACGGACGAATCCCTTTATAAAAATTATCGGCAGCTTCCTTATCTCCCCGATAACGCACCACTGTAAAGTTTGTCTCCACCATTCCCGGTTTGACATTCGTCACTCTCAATGGAGTATCCACCAGATCGATCCGGAGTCCGTCCGAAAGAGCCTTCACGGCAGCTTTCGTTGCGCAATACACACTTCCGCCCGGATAAGCGGCATCCCCCGCAATAGATCCTATATTAATAATATGTCCGCGTCCGCGTTCCACCATACCGGGCACCACCAAACGCGTCATAGCCAACAGTCCCCTTATATTCGTATCGATCATGATATCCCATTCATCCAGGCTACCCTCGAATTCCTTATCCACACCGATCACCAGTCCGGCGTTGTTCACCAACACATCAATCGCCTTCCATTCTTCGGGTAATGATTCCAAAGAGGCAGCAGCCAATTTCCGGTCGCGCACATCAAAAGGCAATATATAAACCCGGACACCATACACCCCTTCCAGTTCAGCTTTCAGTTCTTCCAGTTTCGATACGGTACGGGCATTCAGAATCAGATTCCATCCCTCCCTCGCAAATTTACGGGCACAACCCTCACCAATTCCGCTACTGGCGCCGGTTATAAAAACAATCTTAGCTTCCATTATGTTTTGATTTACAATATTCGAAAACAAAAGTACGCCTTAACCTTCAAAGGTTAGCTACGAAAGTCAGTTAAATAAGATTAAACCATAAAAGAAAAAAAGAATTATAAAACGTAGCAAAAAATTTCAGTTTTCACGAACAACCTTTCCATAAAAATGTTATATTTGTTGTATCATAATCATTTTAAACATTATACATTATGAAAGGATTGAATGTTTTAGCAGCTTTTCTGGGTGGTGCAGCCGTAGGTGCAGCCCTTGGTATTTTATTTGCTCCTGAAAAGGGAGAAGATACCCGTCATAAAATCGCAGAGATTCTTCGTAAAAAAGGAATCAAGCTTAATCGCAGTGAAATGGAAACTCTCGTTGACGAGATCGCTGCCGAGATGAAGGGAGAAATAGCAGAATAAGTGAGTAACCAAAGACTAAAAACAGAGCGACCATGTTTGCAGACGATAAAAGTATTGAGAATTTTCAGCAGTTGTTTTTCGAGTTCAAGAAATATCTGGAGCTTCAAAAAGAATATACCAAATTAGAATTGACGGAGAAGTTAACCATACTTTTTTCCACGTTAATTATGATATTAGTACTTATTATCCTTGGCATGGTTGCCCTGTTTTATCTGCTTTTTGCTCTTGCTTATATATTGGAGCCTTTAGTGGGCGGTCTGATGTCGAGTTTCGCCATCATAGCAGGCATCAATGTTGTTCTCATCGCCCTGGTTATTATTTTTCGCAAGCAGCTCATCATTTCTCCGATGGTGAACTTCCTCGCTAATTTATTTTTAACTGATTCAAATAAATAAATTATGAATGCGCAGACCCCGCAGAAATTTACATTAGAAGAGATTGCCGAACGTAAAAAGAAGCTTTTAAATGAGATCCATGCTCAAAAAAAAGCCATGACAGCTACTACACGCGAAATATTTGCCCCACTTGCTCCGGCAACCAACAAGGCGGATGCACTCATGCGTTCGTTCAATACCGGTATGGCTGTATTTGATGGCGTAGTGATGGGAATCAAGATTATGCGGAAGATACGGGCGTATTTTAGAAATTTGAGATAAAAACCATTTAGTCAATCGCTTGATTGGATATTTTCAAATCGTCTATGATTTGTTGTAACACATCTTTTAACTTCGGCAAATCATGTTTTATCACGTCATAAACAATTTCAGCATCTAAATCAAAATAATGATGTGCGATTATATCCCTCATTCCCATTACACCTTTCCAATCCATCTCTGGATAGAAAGATAATAACTTTTTATCTGTTAATTTATCAACACCTTTCACTCCTTCACCGATGGCTATTAATAACATACAAGTACTCTCTAGTCTTTCCATTCCGGATGGAGTCAATAAATAAAAAGAAGGGGAAGTAATAGTTTCCGAGTTCGCTAATATCCTTTCCACCGTTTGGAAAATTTTCTTTAGCAATGATTCTATTATCTGACTTTTACACATAAATTCCATCTTTATTGATACACCCTCTCAATAATTCATCCATATTATTTCGCAACCGAACCAGATCAACAGGGCATTTCAATAGTTTTTCCAATTCTTCTTTAATATGAACTAAAGTAAAGATAGAAGGTCTATCAATTTCAACACAAATATCGACATCACTACCCTCATGTTGTTCACCACGAGCAACGGAGCCAAATATCCCCATGCGAGAAATACCATATTTAGCAGCATTCTTGCGCATATACTCACGAAGCAAAGATAAACATTCTACAGTAGTCAACATAATAAATTGCTTTTATCTATATTACAAAGAAATGCATTTTCTTTCAAAAACACAATAGATAATCAATAAAAAATATTCTAATTCTTTCTATTATACAAAACTAGAAATCTGAATATTATCTTTAATCAATAAGCATGCTATTAAAAAAACAATATATCAACGATCTTCACAGACAGTTGATATATTTAGAATACATATCAGCATTTTGCCAATATGAGGGGACAGATCAGGAATATACCGCTGTATTTTTCCCAACCTGCAGAATGTAGGGGATTCATGTGTGTAGCATGAAGTTAGGGACCTACATGTATCGTTATTATTATATGCTATTTATACAAATCCTCTCCATACAGAAATGGAGATTCAAAATCTTTCAATAGTGGATGCTTAATGTCCTTCTCACTTAAGATAGCCTTACCTGTAAGCATTCTCCAACAAATGCCAAGTGATTCATCTAATATACTGATACCTCCATCATGTTGTGGAGCATAAAAGTTATCACATTTATATTGAAACACAGCCGTTTCACTCAATACAGCAAAACCATGAGCAAAACCACGAGGAATAAAGAACTGACGATGATTCTCCTCTGTCAATTCTACCGCTACATGCTGGCCATAGGTAGGCGAACCTTTGCGGATATCAACAGCCACATCCAGCACTGCACCCTTTACGCAACGTACTAACTTACTTTGGCTGTAAGGCATAGTTTGAAAATGTAGTCCCCTCATCACTCCATACGAGGACATACTTTCATTATCCTGTACAAACTCAACAGGACATACCTTTTCATCAAACTCCCTTTGCGAGAACGATTCGAAGAAGTACCCCCTGTCATCCTTAAAAAGACGCGGTTCAATGATCACCACTCCTTCAATATTTGTCTTAATAACTTCCATACAGATACTTATCTATTCTTATACATATCCTCGTAATAGCTCTCGTAAGCGCCACTGGTGATATTATCCATCCACTCTTGATTATCCAGATACCACTGCACCGTCTTCTCAATCCCCTCTTCAAACTGCAGACTAGGCTCCCAACCCAATTCATTCTTCAGTTTCGTAGAGTCAATAGCATAGCGTAAGTCGTGTCCCATACGGTCCATTACATAAGTAATCAGCCCCTCACTATGTCCTTCAGGATTACCCAGTAATCGGTCTACAGTCTTAATAATCACATGGATAATGTCTATGTTCTTCCACTCATTAAAGCCGCCGATGTTGTATGTATCCGCCACCTTACCATTATGAAAAATCACGTCTATAGCCCTTGCATGATCTACCACATAGAGCCAGTCACGCACATTCTCTCCCTTACCATATACCGGTAACGGTTTGCGATGACGAATATTGTTAATAAACAATGGAATCAGCTTTTCGGGAAACTGATAAGGTCCATAGTTGTTCGAACAATTAGTCACAATAGTCGGCATACCGTAAGTATCATGAAAAGCGCGTACAAAGTGATCGCTACCCGCTTTCGAAGCCGAGTAGGGTGAGTGTGGGTTATACTTTGTTGTCTCTTTAAAAAACTCATCGCCATATACTTCGTGTGCTGATATTCCTGACGACTCTCCTTTCGGGTGCGTTAGTTCCAATGCTCCATATACCTCATCTGTTGAAATATGATAGAAACGCTTACCCTCATAGCCTTCCGGAAGATACTCCCAAGTTAACCTAGCAGCTTGTAATAAAGAGAGAGTTCCAAGAACATTAGTACGAGCGAAAGTAAACGGATCCCTGATACTACGATCCACATGACTTTCGGCAGCTAAATGAATGACCCCATCTATATGATACTGTTTAAAAATCTTCAGCATCATCTCAAAATCACAAATATCCGCTTTTACAAAAGTGTAGTTTGGTTTATTCTCTACATCTTTTAAGTTAGCCAGATTTCCCGCATAAGTCAACTTGTCCAGATTGATAATATGGTAATCGGGATACTTGTTCACAAACAAACGTACCACATGACTGCCTATAAATCCGGCTCCACCGGTAATGATAATGTTTCTTTTATTCATAAATTACTCTTTCCTGTACGTTCCACTTCCTCTACTACCTGCAACAAATACTGCCCATATTGATTCTTCAGCATCGGTTGGGCCAACTCACGCATCTTGTTAGCATCAATCCAACCTTGTCTAAACGCTATACCTTCCAGACAAGCAACTTTCAGTCCCTGTCGTTTTTCAATCACCTCAATAAAGGTCGATGCTTCACTCAACGAGTCGTGTGTACCCGTATCCAACCAAGCGAAGCCACGTCCCAGTGTCTGTACTTTCAACTCACTATCCTCCAGAAATCGCTGGTTCACAGTGGTAATCTCCAATTCCCCACGGGCTGACGGTTTGATGTGCTTCGCTACATCTACCACTTTATTAGGATAGAAATAAAGCCCTACTACCGCATAATTCGATTTTGGCTGTACAGGTTTTTCCTCAATGCTTAGGCAATTACCCTCGTCATCAAACTCCGCCACACCATAGCGTTCCGGATCACTTACCCAATAACCAAACACAGTAGCTTTCCGCTCCTTTTCTGCCATGTATACCGCCTCCTTCAACATGACACTAAAGCCATTCCCATGAAAGATGTTATCACCTAACACCAAACAGACCGAATCGCAGCCAATAAAATCCTCACCAATGATAAAGGCCTGCGCCAATCCATCAGGTGACGGTTGTTCTGCATATTCAAACCTCACGCCATAGTCACTACCATCACCCAGCAAGCGCTTAAATCCCGGCAAGTCATGTGGAGTAGAGATAATCAATATCTCACGAATACCCGCCAACATCAAAACCGAAATTGGATAATAAATCATCGGTTTATCAAAAATAGGAATCAGCTGTTTGCTAATGCCTTTGGTAATAGGATACAAACGCGTACCGCTACCACCAGCTAAAACAATACCTTTCATGTCATTATATAATTCTATATCTCTTTACAAATATTCCATAAGAACAGTACATTACCAATCAAGTATCTACGCCACATTCGTTTAGGCTCTTTTAGCAGTCGATAAAACCATTCCAACGAATGTTGTTGCCACCATAATGGAGCCCGTTCAGTAGTACCAGCGTAAAAGTCAAACACCGCCCCTACGGTACCCACATGACAATGAATATTCAATTTTTGCCAATTGCTGTAAATCCATTTCTCCTGCTTAGGAGCCGTCATACCAATCCATAACAGATCTGGATTTGCCTCATTAATAGCCGCCACAATAGCCACATTATCTTCCTGTGAAAATTCTGGTTTATAAGGAGGTGAATAAGTCACCACTTCCAAGTTCGGATAATCCACCGCTGCCCGTTGTTTTATCAATGCTAGCACTTTCTCCGAACTACCCATAAACATACATCGACCTCCTTTCTCATTAAGGCGATTCATCTCAAGAACAAAGAGATCCCAACCTGCTATTCGTTCCCGCGGTTGGCTTTGCATCTTTAACCATTTACAAACTTTCACAATGCTTGCCCCGTCAGGGATGAGCACATCTCCTTTCATCAATGCATTGGCAAAGAGTGGATCCTTTAGGGCAGTGTTGTATGAGTGTGCATTAATCGTGTTTATCAGCAGTTTACCTTGCGGCAATGCTTTTAGTTGATTTATACTCTCCATAATAGAGAGTTCTCTTAACTTAATCATATGAAATTAAAAATTTAGAGTATCAATTTCATTCACCTATTTTGTAGCAATATTTTTTAGCTCCTCATCAAAATGTATCGCTATACAGTGCGAGAGCATGATTTATACAATTCCAACATCTGTTTTGCCTTATTATCCCAAGATAATTCCTCCTGTCTTTTATGGCAATTCAATGAAAGTTGTTTTAGCAATCCCCTATTTGCCTCAAGTCCATTCAGCACCTTTGCAAAATCTTTAACCGACTGTGCAGGAGTAGATAGGGTAATCTTACATCCAACTAATTCATTGACCGAATCCCCCTGCCCACAAACATCAAAACAAACCACAGGAAGATTATTACCAATAGCCTCCAACACTACATGTGGAGTACCCTCCGCTACGCTGGTAAAAAAGAATACATCAGCCACCCGCATCAAGTGCTGTACCTCATCATGCATCACTAATCCATGCCATACACACTGTGATGCAATACCTAATGACTCTGCCAACTGCTGATAGAAAGAAGCATCCCCACCACCTACTATATGCAGCTTTACAGAAGAATTATTCATCTGCGCCACTGTACGGATAGCTAATACCAACTGTTTGCGAAAATCCAACTTTCCCACCCATAATAAATCAAATTCTTTCTTCTGCAATTTATTTTTTAAATCATACACTTGAGGATAACATCCTGTTTCGTTCAATAGCGGTGAATCAATATCAAAGTACTTCTTAAAGCTCTTTTGTGATTCCGATGAAGCCGACACCACTACTGAAGCATACTTCGCCGCATTTCGTACCCGTAAGCTATGTTTCAGTTGCAATCCCGTCAAGAAATTCTTAAGCCTCATAAATAGCTGCTGTTTCAACCCCGCGCCTTGTAAATAAGCTATGGGAAATTTCTCCTTAGCATCCACAGGTCCCCATACAAGCGGCACTTCCTTAATCTTCCATAAATACCCCGGTTCACGAAACCCAATCATATTTAGCTGATGTACTATATCAATATGATGTGCCGTCATTATATCAAGAGCAATCTCATACGTGCGATATTGCCAAACACGATAATGCTTATAAAAGCGCCAATCTCCTTGGTTCCAGCACATACGTCTTACTTCCTCCAATACAGGATTATAGTAAAAGTGCATATTTCTACCTTGCGGCAATGTAGGCACTATCGCCTCTATTTTATCTCGGAATTCACCTTCAGTAATGATGTGAAGTTCACAATAGTTAGCTAAGTTCACACACCAATTCCAAGCCATTCCAGGCTCACTACCCATATCAGGAGAACAGGCGTAGGCGTTAATTAAAATAGAAAGCATATCGTATATAATTTATTAGGAAGATAATGTCTATATAGAGCATATGAAGCTAAAAAAATATCGTCAATTCGGATATCCAAAACACAACCTATACAGAGGGCCCGCTTTTCTGAATAAAGCCTCTATAAGTAAACAAGTTCCAAGTATTACTAAAGAAAGAATAAAGAAACACATGAAACCCACTATCCAATCACAATTGTTTTGAATGACAGGAACGATAATTCCTAGAGCAACTCCGCTCAATAGGAAATAATGAGTAAGATAAATGGGTAATGTACGCTTACCAATTTTGAAAAGCATAAAAAGCCACTCAAGAAAAAGACAGCGGCATTCTGAAGGGGTGAAACACATTGTTTCAAAACAAATTCGTCACATGGCACTTAAGCCCAAATGGGCATAAACCACCAGAATCATGCAAAATCCACGCATTGCATCCAAATATTCTATTCTGTTTTTTGTCTGTAAAACATCCATATTAATAAATCATTTATATATCTTGCTATTTTTATACCTTAAACACCGCCCGCCAATCATAATCCATATCCTTGAATGTCTGTGCAAAAATCCTTGCACCGCAACGCAAGATATACGCCGCAACCATAATAATGACAAACATTACAATTAAGTTAAGTGGAAAGACAACATTCATCTTATCTGTAAATAGAGACGCTTGTACCAAATATATTTCTAAACACAAGCTACCAACCAGTTTGATAATCCAACCGACCAGACGATGATAATAGGCTTTCTTCATCCATTCCGAATTGCAAACTTTATAGAAATAGAACACAGTACCCAACAATGGAATCCAAGTCAACATCTGAAGTTTATTACATGTTGCAACATCTTTAAAAGCATATAGTGCATAAAATACTACAATGCATCCTATTAGTTTCAATCCATCCCATACAAAATGATATTTGTATTTTCGCTGTGAAATACCCATCATCGCTCCCATCAGCATAAACATAAAGAAATGAAACCACTTAAAATACCCCTCTCCATACATATTAAAATCCATCGGAGTATCAATTAATATAAAATAACTGGTACATGCTACCCCTACCAGCATAAATACCAACTTCAAATGTCCTAGCAAATAACGCTGTATGAAATACAGCACCACATAATATATCATTATGCAACTAATGAACCAGCCCCCCCCGATAAAAGGATTCTATTTATATCATTATGATAGTTGAATAATAAAGAACCCCATATAGCCCATGCAAAGACAGTAGGATAAATACGGTTAATACGTCGTTTATACCAATTATCAAACCGTTCCATTCTGCCCAAGAATAAAGTAAACCCGGAACAAAAGAAAAAAAGAGCATCACCAATTGCACCACCGGTAGCCAATGCACCAAACTTTGGATAAAGTATGTCCATATGCGAATTGGTGATAACGATTGCAGCAAAACATTTCAAAATATCAATGCTTATATTTCGTTGTTTCATAGGAGTTTTAAATGATATTCTCTCTCTTCTTCCTTTTCAAATCGATCACGAATCCTCTTCGCTGGTACTCCGCCCCATATCTCACAAGGCGGTATATCCTTCGTTACCACCGACCCAGCAGCCACAATGCTCCCCTTCCCTATCGTAACTCCACTCATAATGATAGCGGCAGTACCAATCCACACATCATCCTCAATAATAGTAATACCATTATCTCCACGCTCACCACTCCATATTGTTTTGCCCGGAGTAGAAAATGTATGGTCTTGGCGCCCCACAAAACATACACGACCTGCCATCAAAATATTATTCCCAAAATACACATTGGAAGCTACATTGCAGTAATCACCGAATTGCACATTATGTCCTATCCGTACATCCATATTCTGTGCAAAGCCTGTGCCTTTCATTACTCGTACAAAACCCTCATATTTCACCCATGGATAACGTATATGAAACATATACCACGTACGTAACTGATTGAAAATATAGCGCAATATAAAGTTTAGTTTATTTGCCCCATTAGGCATATTACTACAATCAATCTTCATCGCTTATATACTTTTTCACAAGCCTCAAAGATGCGGGCCGCCGCCTTATCAGGCGTATAATTACTTTCTATTTCAATCGCCTTTTGTCCCATAGCCGACAAATCAGCTTGATGAAATTTTGCTAATATATCTATAATGGATTCAGGCTTCAAAGGATCGAACTTATACCCATTCACCCCATCTTGCACCAGTTCATAATGACCCCCATTATAAATAGAACAAGCCACAGGTTTGCCACATGCCATTGCCTCCGGTATCACCAAACACCAATTATCCTCAAGCGTAGGCATGATAAATACATCACAAAGTGCATAGTATTTATAGAGTTCATCGTAATTGATGCCACCCATGATATGAATAGAATTATCCCCCGCATACAGTTCTTTTAGAGGCTTTTCTAAAATCCCTTTACCTATTACCAATAAGTTATCGTTTGGATATTCAATAATATGCCGCCCCCATACTGCAAGTAATTCCTTGATACCCTTGCGTTCCACCATCTGACCCACGAAAAGGAAAGTCAGTCCATCTTTTAATTTTAATTCTTCGCACAGAGCGTCTTTGTCTGCCCTAGTTACTTTTTCCACTGCCTGTGATAAGCCAAAACTATCCGCACACATACAACCTTTTACTTTCGGAGTTCTCTTAAAGTGCAAGCCCTCATTCAAATATTCTTCTGTAAGCGTACCATTAATTAAAAAATAATCCACAGGTATACCTACCAATCGGCGATACATCGACCGCCATATAGGGGAGTTACGTTCCACGTAAGCTGTGCGTTCATAGAACATACAAAGTTTTTTTCGATGTGTCACCGCATAACGAATACCTGCGGGAGCCCATCCCCCAAAGCCTTCAGTAATAATCACATCTGCCTCCACAGATTTCACAGCCTTATACAAACCTGGTTGCTTCTTTATTACTAACGCACTATTGGCAAAGTCCGACTCATCACTCCCCATTGTCATACGTTGTTCACCACTCATCACAATAGCATGATTACCCAATACCGCTTTCAACTTCCCTCTTACCAGTTCTGAAGTATTCTCTTCTGAACAAATCAAGTAGAAATTACCACTACAAAGTTTATTTAAATTTTCATATACCGGTATTCGGTAATTACCGAACCACGGTGAAATCCAAAGTATTTTCATTGTTTTTTCTTTAATGAATGTATTTCCATCCATCCCTATATCCTTTTACATAAGTATTAAAATAGCGCATATCCCGTTTTACGACTCCTTTGAGTAAGGAGAAAAGAGAAGTAAAAAATATGCGTCGGACAATACACAGTATAGATAGCCATTTCTTATCCCTACATTTATAAATGAACCGATGCCAAAAGATTAAACCATTACGAGCCGAAGCATATATATTATTCAATTTTTTATTGTCATCCATTAGCGAAGAACCAGCATCAAGATGTACAAACTCCATCTCACGATTCATAGCAATCACATTACCTCTCAAATAAAGTTTATAGAACATCACCATATCTTCCGGTAATGCATACTTGACATCTTGCAACCATAACTCTTCTTCAAAATGCAACTCTTTCAAGGCTTTTGTACGTCCGAACACACACGTACCATGACCACTTTGACTATAATACTGTTTATTATCTTCTACCGCACTATTCACTATAAATCCACCAGTACGCCATACTTTCACCATGAATGAATCTTTCAAACGTTTTCTAATAGAAACTCCCAATAGCCAATCTTTTATTTTATTAATTAGTGTATATCTACCCCCCCCCGAAATGTTTATTTCTTTTACTATCGGAGAAACAAAATCCGCTTTACACTTTTCCATAGTATCAAATAAAGAAGCCACAAAATTGGAGGAAAACTCTACATCATCGTCTAAGGCTAAAGTATATTCTGAAGAAGACTCATCAAAACACGCAACACGCTGATTGACCATACCCTTATCTACAAACACAAAACGTTCATACCCCAATTGCTCTTTAGGGCATTCATAACCATTAGCCAAAACAATAATTACTTCTTTAGGCTGAATGCTTTGTGTGGCAATACTATCCAATGTGCGTTGATATTTATCTTCGGCTGTTCCCAACGTACGAATAGTCACGCTATAATCTCTGTTAATCATATTTACTTATTCTTATAATCCTCTACCACTTCCTTATAATAAGCAATCTGCTGCTTTATAATCATATCCAAGCTGAAAGCATTTTTGATACGCTGCTTAGCGCTCAATGAGACATTGGCCTTCTCTCCTTCCGATAAATTAAATATCTGCCTTATTTTATCGGCTAAACATCGAGGATTACGAGGTTCTATCAGAAATCCACTTTTACCATCCTCAATAATTTCACTCATACCGCCCGAACTACTACCTAATACTATTCCTCCGCAAAGCATCGCTTCAATACATACCATAGGCATATTTTCCCACCATGAAGGAAAACAAATTACATCAGCGGTAGTATATCTTTCCATCAACTCCTCACGTTGTACCTTACCTACTAAATTAAACCAAGGTTCATCTCCATACTTAGCTTGTAATTGTTCCGCAAAAATTCCAGTTTTTCCCACTAGACTTAAACGAAACTGGCAAGAAGCATCCCCTTGATGAAGTATTCGGCAAGCTTCCGCTAAATCGCCACATCCTTTCCAATCACAAATAGTACCAGCAAAAAGAATCTCTTTCACCTCATGCAGTTCTTCTTTCCGCTGAAAATTCCTCCACGCATTCACGTCGATAGGATTATAAATCACCTGCACTTTGTCTTTCATTACTCCTACATGCTGCTCTGCCCATATTTTGAGCGAAGTACTGCATGATGACAAATAGGCAGCCTTTACCATCTCTTGGAGCTCCTTTTTTCCTTGCCAGTAGTAATGCCAATTGTCCTTCGAGAAAGGCTGAAGAGAAAATTTATAATGATCGAGTAGTATTGGTGTATGCAATCGTACCACCACTGGAATATTCAGTTGATCTAAGAAAACCCCCTCCGCTCCATATTCAGGCACTTCTATTATATCCACATCACCTAACTGCCTTATAGCTAACACAATGCGCTTACGGTAACAGGAAAAGCGATATAGAGGACGAAACTTCTTCCATAAAGAAGGCTTCTCAACTTCAGGAATGAGAAAATCCCCCCCTCTAAGACGTATTACGTATACACCTTCATCATCATACGTTGATTCTTGACATGTATCATCCGATGCACAAATCACTGTAATTTGATGTCCAACCACATGCAGACCATGTGCTACTTCTTTAATATACGAAGCTATCCCACCACCTCGCTGTGAAGGTGGATATTCACGACAGACAAAACAAATATGCATATCTACTATACCGTATAAAAATTACTAAATAACAGTAAAATCGGACTCTTAATAATAATATCCACTAGAGGAGCATAATCCCAAACAATTAGTTCGAACTGATAATAGAACCACAAAATCATCACTACTGCAATCACTTTAAGCAACACATCCCTATTTCTAATATTATTAAAAGCAAAAGGATAAATAAAAGGCATGAAAGCAAACAACATCATAAAATAGCGATACTGTGCTAATGGCTGTCTAAACATCGCTACTATAGTAAGCAATAATAAAAGAGTTATATTCAAAATAAAGGCGTTACTATCAGAAAGCGTTTTACGATCTAGCCAAAGTTTTCGGAATGTAATCAATGCCATGGGAAGAGCTATAACAAAGACTTGAGACCATACAAGACCAAACTCTGTATCATTACGGATCTCACTGGCCGCAAGGCGAGACACACCATACGTCAAAGTAGAACTACTATCTGTTGCCATACCTGATGCTAAACTAGGCCCCAGTACAATTAACATAGCGAAAGCTGAACCAATAAAAAACAATCCCTTTTTCGTTAACCTACTATGCAAAGGCTTGAAAACTAAAAAAGGCACAAAAAGTAGTGTTGCAGCATGAGTAAACACAGCACAAGCAGCCATAATCCAATCTTTCTTTCTCATTTCACCATAATAGGCATAATTTCCTAAAACATACATCATAATACTTTGTGCTAGAAACTGCTTTTGAATTTGTAGCGTATAATTAAAAAAGAGATAGAAAAATGATAAAGTAGTCACGCCACAAACTATCGGAATATGTGGTTTCTTCATTGTTAAGCAGAACTTATACAACCCCAAGAAGATAAGAAAATAATCTGCGAAAGTGAGCAAAGCCTCATATAGAGGATAATACCCAAAAGTGACGTAATAACCTATATAATTGAACACACCATTCATAAATTCACCCGATATCCGACTCTTGGTTGGATCAACATAATAATCTATGCCATAGATATAAATTAAGGACTTAAGAAATCCAAGATGAGGCACATTTTTATAAGCATAATAATACTGAACTTGATCACCTCCTGGTATTTTTGTTGAGTTGATCGCTGCAAAATAGACAGATATACAAAAAAACAAACAATAATAGTCAGTTTTAGTAGTATGCGACTTAGACAACATCATACCGATAATAATAGGTAAAGCCAAGAAAGGAGGGATGACTAGAAAAACCAAAAGCATTAATGCAATGCGCCCCCAGCTCACTCTCTCTGTTGACAATCTATCTGATACTACACTTATCATATCCTATCCAATCTATAAATAACATACGTTATCAATTTGTTTAATTTTAAACAACATTTCGCAACAAAAAGCCCCAAATTAGCATTAATCCGTGCACATTGATAAGGAAAATAGTTAACTGACAAATTCCAAAGATTCTCTGTTCTATCTGTTTTCCTTTTTAATTCCAAAACAGACATAGATATCCTACTTAAAAAATTCTGTACTATACAATTATTATGATACCCAAAAAGATGATTAAATATCGCCTCTAAATCTGTAGAATAATCTTTTGTGACAACAGTAGCAGTAGTTGCATACTTTCTATAGCCATAAATTTGTTCCTGTATATAGAAGTTACGATTAGCAACCATTAAGTATCTTATCATAAAATCAGCATCTTCCATCAATCTGCAATGAGGCAAAAAGTATAGTTTGTTCTCTCTTATAACATCTATTCGAAACAAACATGTCCACAGAAAATATTCATTCATTAATACTTTATAGTAGAATTTTTCGCTAGTCCACGCACCTCCTTTATATTTACTCCGGATATAATACTTCTTATTCACAAATATCTCTTCATCTTGTTCATCAATAGCTTTAAAGTCAGCTTTTACCATTGTAGCTTCATTCTGGACAGCATAGGTTACTAACGTTTGCAAAGCATGTGAATACACCAAATCATCAGCATCCGCAAAATATACGTATGTCCCCTTGGCGAGTTTTAATCCTGTATTTCGAGCAATAGATACCCCCTCATTAACTTTAGAAATTATCTTGATACGATTATCCCGCCTAGCGTAATCTTCCAATATATTTCGACTGCTATCCACACTCCCGTCATCTACCGCTATCAATTCCCAGTTACTATAAGTCTGCTGTAAGATACTATCTAAACAAGGGCTCAAGTAACGTTCAGCATTATATATAGGGATAATTATTGAAATTAATTCCATCTTTGTTATTAGCTTTTACAGCCAGTTAGCTCGAAGTATTTTGTTAGCTTTTCTATCTTTTTTTATTTGTTTCATTTTACAAAACAACCTAAAATAGTCCCCTATAAAGTTACGTAACATTGACCATTTACCCATAAATAGATACATGAACCACAGACCAAAGTCATCATAAAACTGTCGTCCTATTTTTTGAATAATAGAACTAGTACTTTTTGTTTGATCCATGCTGGCAATAAGCAAATTTCGAAAGAACATTTTTTTATTGTAAACCTTTTTATTGCCTATCGTACCCACTCTATCGTGCTGTACACGTGCATTAGTAATAAACACGATTTTGCGTTGGTGGTATCGCACCCTTGAACAATAATTATCATCCTCACCATAATGATAAAATAGAGGATCAAATCCACCAATTTCTTCTACCGTTTTACGAGGTAAAAGCCAAGCAGCAGCTGGTATAAACTCACTTTCAAATACAATTCGCCCATTAAATCCTACCTGCGTAGCATCAAGATAATCTGGGCATTGGGCCAATACAAAATCACGAAAATAAAAATCTACAGCAGTAGCATCACCATTGAGATGAATAGGACTGATAATTCCATAATCTCCATCCCCAGCCCTTAATAAGCAATTAATTGTATCAGGCTGTAAATAAGCATCTTGATTTAATAAGAAAAAATAATCAAAACCTGCATCCATAGCCTGCCTTATTGCCAAGTTGTTAGCTTTTCCGAACCCCAAATTCTTATCCGAGCGAGTGAGTTCCACCTCAGGAAAGTTTTTTTCAATATAATCTGGCGTTTCGTCTGGACTATTATTATCTATTATAAATACAGTAGCAGGATAGAGAGAGTTACGGATGCTGTTCAAACAAGTACCAATCCATTTCATCCCTTTCCAAGTCACAATGATTATTGCAACTTTCTTATTTATATCACTCATTATTTCTTATACTTTTTCCCTAGGAATAGTAGAGATAAAAATTTATTTCGATTAAAGACACTAGCAACCAAAAGAGTAACAGTGAGTATCACCACCGTTAGAAATAAGGCTATAAGCGTTTGATAGCCAAATGATATTATTTCCAATCCTTTCAAAGGAAACTGATATACAAAATAGAAATGAAAGACATATACAGCTAAACTATTATAACCAATATACTCCAATAACTTCAAAATCCGCGGATGTATAATGTCTGTTATGCTATGTACCATTATAAACAAAGATAAGCAAAGTAATATCTGACCAATAGTTATAGGAATATGATCGATAAGTACACTTTGTGTCATTATGCCTATACTTATACTGGAAAACACTACCACAGCAATCGCCATGATTATTTCTTTTCCTCCTCTCCAAAATACATTATAAAAATTCAAATATTCTTTTTCCCTATTAAAATAAACTTTTCCCAAGAAATACCCTAAGACAAAAAATCTATAATTCGAAAAAGTAAAAGAAAATGTGGAAACCTTCAATAATAAATTCGGCAATTGTTCCATCAAAATATTACCTGCAAAAAAAGGAATGATAAGAACAATTGCTTCAACAAATATATTACTCCCTATTTTAGCTGATTTAAGAAGATATATCAAGGGAAGAAAGATGAGCCAACATGTAAATAATGAAAGTAAAAACCAATAACCAGCATGAGCCTCAGTAGCAATAAACTCATTTAACTTATCAAAACTTAAAGCATAGGCAAATCCACCAATAACAAAAGGGACTAAAAGAGTTATAGCCTTGTTTTTCAAGTTATTCCAAAACATCCTCTTAACAGTATGAATAGCTAAAAAACCAGATAACATAAAGAAAAAAGGCATGTGAAATTGATGAAGCCAATTGTTTACAGGTTGATTAAATAATTGCATATTATTCAGAACATGTCCAAGAATAACTAAAATCATAGTAATACCTTTCATTACATCAAGCCATATCAAACGCTGTGTCAACATTGGAATATTTGTTTATATTTTTCATTATTTCTTTCACCTCTCCACTATATATCTTAGCACGCTCATCCAATATATCATTATTATCATGCCGATAAAAATCATCGATAGGTCGAGGTTTATTCACACCAGTACTGCACTGTCCCATAGCACGACGTTTAATCCATTGATTTTTGCTTTTTGTAAAGTAGTGACAAATCATCATACCCTCGTAATCTCTTATTTCATTCTCCCACATCTTCACTATATTTCCATTATAATCAATAGCATCATAACCTAAACGATACACCGGATAGTGTGGATGCGCCCACATTAAGCAGTATTCAGGACGAATCACTGATTTTATAATCTGCGTGCCCGGTTTCCCGACATTTGCTCTCCACACAAAATTATCAATCAGCATACCCTCGGGTTTATCTTCCAAATGAGAGGAGCCATACATACACCAATTCACCGCTAAACCTGCTGCCTGGGGATATTTCTCAAAAGTCGTATCCAATAAATCAATAAGCTTGTCGCCTTGCTTACAAGGAGTAAGAAATTCATCACAATCAATGAAAGCCATGTATTTGCATTCACAACCATAATTATGTAATGCATGTGTATATGCATTACCCTGCTGTTTGTTTCCATGAATCTGGTGATACACAACGAAACCAACATCAATATAGGATTGAATACACTCCTTCATCGTGTCTGTCGAGTCATTATCATATAAATAAATGCGTTCAAATCCCTGTAACTTATGATAAGCCATCCACTCGGAAATATATTCAGACTCATTCTTGGCTATCACTACAGCCGCCAACCGAATAGGACGTTCAGACGGAGTGCCATAAACCATTATTTTTTTAATAGCATTTATACGAGAAAAACCCACCACTATATCGTAGAACATAAGTCCAACTCTATAAACTAATTGAAGTAAACGCTGCGAATGTTTTTCATTAAACGAGTGAAGTTTTTTTATACCACCACTCAATACATTAAGCCGAATTAAATCATCGTGAAAACTCATTTTAGTATTCTATTAATTATTACCGTTTTATTATCATCTATGATCGCATTCCTAATTAAATGAGACAATAGCTTAAGTACATATTTTTGTAAAAAATTACAAGTCATAATACATGACATTACAATATGAAATATGCTATCCAATCATTTATAACAATAATTTATTTATAGTATAAAAATTATCTAAATTTTATCCAGTTATAAAGTTTAAGAAGTTGCAATCCAACACAAGGATTGAGCCTGACAGCTTTATATTTTATGGAGTTTCCCACTCTACTACATTGCTTAGCTATTGTATCAAGTAATACACGGATATTAGCTAAATCATCACTAGTATGATTCCCATAAATATGACTTCGATAATAATATTCCACTAATCTGTCTATTTGTGGAGCTACGATTTTTATATCAACACCTTTTTCTACGCAAAAAGCCAATAAATCTATAGCACCGTATAAGGGTCCCAATCGCCACTTAATAGTCCTATTAGTATGTGATGCCGAGCTTTCATTCAGGTGGTTATAGTTGTAAATAGGAGTATTGATTGAGTAAACTCCATTACTACAACAGATACATTTAATATTAAATACTTGATCTTCAGTATTCACAACTCCTACAGGAAAACGTATACCATTCTCTCTTATTATCTGCAAAGGAAAAAGGTAATTACATGAAGATCCTTGAAAAAGAATAGACGATAAATATTCTTTTATCATAAATGCTCGTTCATTAGGTACTGGATGCAATACTACTCCAGCAGGCGCAGGTTTCACAAAATTCATGGCCGCCAAGAATAAAGTCTTACCATCCGACATCTCAGCTCTATCCACAATTACCGAAAGATTCTCTGCATCTATCCAGTCATCAGAATCACAGAAGAACACCCACTTACCATGGGCATGTTCAATACCCAAGTTTCTAGCCGCACTCACACCTGCATTAAATTGAGTATATACATATAAATTAGAATACTTTGTTTGTAGAGCATTACATACCTGCAACGTATTATCCTTACTACCATCATCCACCACTATTATTTCTACTCTATGCCTCATTTCATTGACTTTCTCAATAGTACGTTCAATATATTTTTCAGCATTATACGCAGGTATGATAATGGTAATTATGTATGAATCAACATGATTTATTTGGTGTATCATTAATCAACTATTTTTTATTTATTGAAGATACGATAAGAATTTCATTTTCGGTTGTTATGAAAACAGATTTTTGAACTTATAAAAATTCTATTTATTTTTAATAAAGAAAGAATACAGTTTTACCAATTTCAACAATTTAACACTCTTATATCTGATTATTGCAACTAAATCACACAACCAATATAATCTTACATATTCGTTTTTCTTACAGAAATAGTTAAATCGGCAGGTCAAAGGTAATCGAACAATATCTTTCATACCATCAACAATTCTCTCCCAATCATTAATATGAGTCCTACACAGCCAATCTACAAGAGCCACTTGAGTTTCATAAAAGGTCAAGTGGTATTTACCCTTACTAAAATTATCGAAACCCTTTAACATCACAATCTGTGATTTCCAACCAGAGACTTGTTCTACAACCTTTTCCGTTTCAGATTTCATTGTCCAAGAACCTACTGATTGATAACGATACACTGCAGTTTTCTCATGCATATATCTCACTTTGCCTTCTAATGAAGAAAGTATTTGCATACAATAATCACCAATCATACACTTCATACAAAAATCTAATGAACCATACAATTCTAAGACCTCCTTTTTATACACCTCTGTACAAGTCATAATAAGAGATCCTCCACCTCTTACCATCTTGTCAATAGAGATGTCGCAATCTTCCTCAAATCGTGTCCATTCAAGTTCCCCTTGTGGTGATTGTATCACTGCATTTGTACAACACATTGAATATTCGGGATGAGATTCAAGAAAATCGACCTGCTTTTGCAGTTTAAAGGGATCTATCCAATAATCATCTCCTTCACATAAAGCCACATACTTTCCTCTTGTTGCTGATGTCATAATCCGATTTAAGGAACCGTCATGTTTAGAATACTGATTTTCTGTCTCTAATATAGGCTTTATTATCTTGGGATACTTTTCAGCATACTCGCGAATGATATTAGCCGTATTATCAGTTGATGCATCATCATGTACAATAACTTCAAAATTGAAATTAGCTACTTGCATTACAAACCCTTCTAAAGTATCACGTATATATTGCTCTTGATTATAGGCTATACATCTGATAGACACCATTATATCTCCATTTTCCATTCCTATTTGTTCTATTTCAAGATTTTACGAGAACTACATTTTCTCCTTATTATCCAAAAGAGCAAACAATATACCCTTGTATATAAAAAATAAATAATTGGTAAATGGATAAAACGTACATATGAAGGAGCAATATATTTTATACCCTTTAGATTATGAATAGAGTCATCCACTTGCTTCTCAATCAGTCTATATTCTTTCCAATTGAACGAAATCTCTGGTATAAAAAAATATCTCAGCTTATTTATACAAGAAACTCTCTGTCCGAATAGACGTATCGATTCGGGAAGCTGACTATTATAAGGCAAAAGAGCTCGTTTTGTGCGTTCTTGATACTCCCAGCCACGAATTGAGGTCTTCATGATACCACTCGTATTCACACAATATACGTACACAGGAATATTGATAAACAAAACTTTCTTCACCTTATCTGCTATCAAATAACTTGCAATCCAGTCTTCGCCAACATTTATATTATATTCCACTGATGGCATGAAAGTTTCACGACAGAATAAATTGGCTCTATATATTGCACAATGAAGATAGGGAGCGATATTGTCAACTATCATAGCTTTCAAATATTCTTCTGAACCAATAATAGTACCTGACTCAATGGGATAATGTTCTATCCAATTATTACCATTTACTCCTTGCCTATATACACAAGTACGTACAATGTCATACCCTTTCTCTATCTCGTCAAACAAGACTTTGAGACCTCCAGGAAGAAGATAATCATCCGAATCTACAAAAACAAAGTATTTACCACTTGCTTCATCATATCCACGAAGCCTAGTTTTAGCAACACCTTCGTTTGGTTTGTGGATTACTTTGAAACGACTATCAATAGAAGCATACTCATCACAAATTACTGGTGAGTTATCAGGGCTTCCATCATTCAAAAGAATCACTTCATAATCACTAAAATCTTGTGACAATATTGAATCTAGACACCGCCGAAGATATGCCTCTACTTTATACACGGGCACAATAATCGATACACTTGGTTCATTCATATATTAATGCTTTAGGTATACCATACTCCATCCATCATTTCTTAATCCCAGTACGTTAAGCCAATGCTTTATAATATATCTCCATGCAGGCTTTCCAAAATGAGAATCACAGCTAATAAATTTGTAGGATTTGTAAGGAGTAGCTTTGAGATACTTTTTATAAAGATAACTATAAGGATGCCTACACTCTTTAAACCAAGGTTTAATAGGCTCACAAAAATGTACAATAAAAGGATTGCTACGGACTTCATCAACAATACCCATGTATTTGTCTAATATACGAGGCTCTCGTTCAAAATAATAAGTCGTAACATTCCATCTCTGATGAATAAATATGATTCGATTCTTAAAATAGAGTGCAAACGCATCTTGGTCATTGGTAATGGTATCCTTATTGGTCTGCATAAAATCAAACATAGGAACTTCTAACTCCAATTTCCTCCAAGCATCTAAATCAATCATCATTACCCCCGAATTTACATAACAGTCATCTTGCGCCAATCCTATACGTTCTTTATGCAAGACTGAATACTTCCAGTCTTCAGCAGCTGCTATTATATTCCCTTCAAATTCAGTATTATACAATGTTTTCAAATCATGGTTTACTACTAAGTCTACATCAAGAAACAAAAATCTATCTATATCTTTGGGAAGGAATTGGGGTATAAACAGCTTCATGTACATGACAGGACTCCACTGTTTGCCATAATTTCCTGTTTGATACTCATCAAAATTTAACTTTTGAGCTGTTTTCTCTACAAAAATTATTTGCGATTTACCATCTTTCTCAACAACAGCCTTTAAAGTATCCTTAATATTTGCCTTTAGAAATGTCGTAATACAAAATATACGGAAATATTCTCCCTCACTTTTTGTAGCATGGAGAGATTCAAACATAACAGCAGCATGCTGTGCATAGTTCTCATCTGTTATACACACTATATTAAACATATTTTCATTTATTTCTAGTCAACATATACTTCACCTCATCAAGTTCTTTAAAATCAAGCAACAATGCTCCCCCAAGATAAACTAGTCCACCTACTATAGCACCAAAAATTATTTGTATAAGCATATTTGTCATAAATAGGTTTGATATATAAATTACAATAAAAACAGATAAGCTTAAGATCAGTATAGGCACAAGATCACCTAATTGCTTATAAAAACCCACATTAATAAGCTTACCTGTATAATAAGTATTAATAACTAATGAAAATAATGAAGAAACTATAGCTCCATAGCAAAATACAACTAATCCATGTGTCAAAGTCATAGCTAGAACAAAAACACCTACTAATTTCTTAATTATTTCAAGACGCAAAGTCAAATCAGAACGTCCCATAACCTGTAATAGATTTAGATTTATTGAATGTATGGGATACCACATCATAGAAAAACATAGTATTTGCAACAGGATAATGCAATCCTCCCATTTAACAGTTATTATTGTTATAACCAAAGGGCGTGAAAGAGCAGCAAGCATCATCATCATAGGAAAAACTATAAATGCTGTAACTCTCAACATTTTTCTATAATTACGAGCAAGAGCCTCTTTGTCATCTTGCATTTTACTTAAAGCTGCGTATGTTACTCCTTGTAATGTTGCAGAGATATTTTGAGAAGGCATCATAGCATATCCATAAGCACGATTATATAGCCCCAATTGAACAGGAGTATAGAATTTTGCAATAAACAATGGCGTGAAATTATAATATATTGTATCAATTAAGCTAGCAAGCATTATTTTATTACCAAATCCCCATATATAACGAAAAGAATCTTTGGACCACCTGGTTGTTGGATACCACTTTACTACATACCAATTCAATAATAGTCCCAAGATACTTGATAAAACACCTGAAGCTACTAAAGCCCAAACACCATATCCATTATAAGCTAATGTGATTCCGATAAAAGCAGAAAAAAATTTGGTATATATAGACACTTTTGTCTGAGTTTTAAAATCCAATCGCCGCTTTAATATAACATTTTGAACTGTATTTAAAGGTCCCCAAAGAAAGCTTAATGCCGTAACCCGAATTAATGGTATTAAAATAGGAATTTCATAAAATCCAGCTATCCAAGGAGCTGAAATAAATAACACAAGATATAAAACAATACCTATAGCTATACTATAATAAAAAACAGTTGACAAATCCTCCTCTTTCAAATCCTTCTTTCGAATCAAGGCATCACTTAGTCCGCCATTTTGAAAGATCCATGCTACAGACATAAACACTGCAGGTAATGCCGTAATACCGTAGTCAGAAGGCGAAAGCAATCTTGCCATAACTATACCCACACAAAACTGCATTCCATAATTGGCAAACTGATTGAAGAAACTCCAATAAAGTCCTTTCTTAGTTTTCTCTTTTAAATTTTCTCTTGAGTTATCCGTCATTAATTCTATTTAATAAATTCCTTTAGTATCAAGCCATTTAAAGATATAATTCTCTATAATTCTTATTCTAATATAATCTATTATTATACATACTACAAATACAACAACTACACTCCCTACAGCATGAAGCACAAAGGTTGACGTTCCATATTGTCCTTCATTATCCAAAATATCTTGCCACAACCATTTCCTCATAGTATTACTATTGGCATGTATCAATAGAACTCCAAAAGTACTAGCTGCTATGGTATTAATAATTCGACTATTCTTCAACTTCACATCTTTAAAATACATGAAAGAACAAACAGCTGTTATCACCGCCATAAGATGATTGGAGTCTGCCACAAAAAAATGATAAGGAATAGGTTTCCCTATCCATACACTGACGTATGGTATGGCAACCACAGTTGTCATAGACACAATCATAGAAATAACTGTCATTACCCCCCACTTCAGCTCTTTACCCTTATATGTAGTGTTATAGAATCTTAAATAAGAAGCTATTAAAAATAATACGCTAAACCAAGACACATAATTCATCGACACTTGATATTTATAGGAAGTTCCCATAATAGTATAAATGAATAGCATTAACAAAATCAACCATTGATGCATTTTTTTATCAAGATGTCGTATCAATATATTCAAAAATGGTATACAGAGATAAAATAGTAAGAAACAAGTAACAAAATCAGATGCTATATTATGAACGGGCCATAATATCCAAAACCAATCAATTAGCGAAAAAGAGGCATATCCTGAAATAGCAAATATTGCATTAATAACTACATTATAAAAAATCACCTCAAAAATCAACTTCAAATATTTCCGTAAAGTTATCCGGCTCTTACACATAAACCATCCGGTAATCATGACAAAGCAATTAATCCCTGTTTTTCCCCACATCCCAAAGAGATAGTAAAATACGGAGTCTGCATTGTAGGGAGCTGAATCAATAATGGATACTAATCCGCTATTCACAACATAGTGATGTGCCACAATGAGTAACATTACGATAATTCGATATAGTTCCAAATTAGAATTTCGTTCTTTGGACTTTATATCAGACTCATAGGGGGGGGGTAATTTTTCCATACATATTTTATTCCAATATATGTGTAAACACAAATTTGCGCATTAGTTATTTTAATTTGAAATTTTTCTTATCATTCGTGCCGGATTACCTGCTACTACGACATTTGCTTCAACCGGTTTTGTAACAATACTTCCAGCCCCAATAATGGAACCGGCTCCAACAGTATCCACCTTTCCGGAAACCAAAACGGAAGCTTGACCAATAAAAGCATTTCTTCCAACATGAATATAGGCACCGACCAACGCTTTAGGACCAATAAAACAATTCTCCTTTATTTCTGAATTATGGCATATTACCACATTAGTCCGTATAGTCACATTCTTATTTATGACAACATCATTCTGTATTTCCGTCAATGCACCAATCACTACTCCGGTATTAGATATTTTGCTAAAGCGCGAGATGACGGCAGTGGGATGAATTAAAGTAGGAACATGGCCACCTTTTCCTATTATTTTTTTCAATAATTGTTCCTTTATCCCTATATCACCCATGGTAAGCAAGAAATTTTTCCCTGACAAGTCACTTAAAAATAAGTCTTCAAATGAACCTAGAATTTTATATCCATGATCATAGACACCTGTTTTTTCTGAATTAAAATGATATAATCCCTCAATCTGATAGCCACACGCTTCTAGTATCTCAATAAACAAAGGTGTACTATGGCCTATATTTGTTTATTCATTTTTCAATTGCAATTATTGTGATCATAATCGCAATTGAAAAACGCGACCTATGATCTTATCTTATGTTTCCAAATATTTTATTATTCGCGCCGGTTGTCCACAAATGACAGCTTTTGATGGAACATCTTTAGTTAACAAAGTGGCTGCTCCGATATAAGATCCATCACCAATATCGGCAACCTTACCGGATATACTTAATGCGCCTTGCCCCCAAAACACATCTTTGCCAACATGAGTGTAAGCTCCCACAAAAGCCTTGCCCGCAAGAAAGCTATGAGCTCCTACCACATTGTTATGACTAACGATTACTTCCGATAATATCGTGACATTATCCTCTATGACCGTATTTGCCTGGATGTGACTAAGTGCATTAATCAATACCCCGCATGCGGATATTTGAGCAAAACGTGATATGACTGCCGTTGGGTGTATAAGAGTAGGAATTACCCCCCCCATTTTCAACAATCGTTTACATATATCCTTGCGGATTTGGATATCGCCCATAGTCAAAAGAAAATTCTTTTGATGGATATCTTGTTGAAACAAATCATTAAAGGAACCAAGAACTTTGTAGCCATAGTTCATTTCACCCGTCCGTTCATCATTATAATGATACAAACCTGCTATGTGATAACCACAGTCTAAGGCCAAATCCATAAATACAGGTGTATTGTGGCCTATTCCTAATATATATATTTGTTTATTCATCTTACTTCACAATACAATGTAATATCCTCTGTATATCTTCGTCTGTTAACGCATGATGCATCGGCAAACAAATAACACTATCGGCCATTTTATGCGCATTCGGTAAATTACGAGGATTTGAACTTTCTAAGCCTCTATAGGTGGAGAAAGTACTGATGAGCGGATAGAAGTAACGACGCCCAAGAACATTCTGTTCTTTCATCTTGAAATAGAGTTCATCACGCGTCATTCCATATTTATTCTCGTCAATAAAAATCGGGAAGTAACTGTAGTTATGACGAACCCCTGGCATATCATCGAAGAAGGTAATGCCATCTATAGGACGCAACGCTTCACGATACTTGACAGCTACTTGGTGGCGTGCTTCAATGGCAGTACCCACTTGCTTCAAATTGAGCAAGCCGTAAGCAGCACGCATCTCATCCATCTTACTGTTGATACCCGGAGCTACTACAGTGACTTCATCCGCAAAACCAAAGTTCTTGAGATAATCAATGCGTTTCTTCATCTTCTCATCGTGCATCACCAATGCACCACCTTCAATGGTATTGTAAACTTTCGTAGCATGAAAACTCAAAGTTGATAAATCTCCGGCATTTAGAATGCTCTCTCCATTCATCTCGACACCGAAAGCATGAGCAGCGTCATAGATTACTTTTAATCCGTACTTATCTGCAATTGCTTGAATTGCTTTAGTATCACATGGCTTGCCATATACATGCACCGGCATAATAGCGGTAGTGTTGGGAGTGATGCCCGCTTCAATCTTGTTCGGGTCAATATTGCCCGTAGCGGGATCTATATCTACAAATACCGGTTTGATGCCGTTCCACCATAAACTGTGGGTAGTGGCAACGAAACTATAGGGAGTCGTAATCACTTCGCCTGTAATGCGTAGGGCTTGCAGGGCGGTAATAAGCGGTAAAGTACCGTTAGTGAATAAACTAAGATAAGGGACTTTCAAGTAAGCAGCCAACTCTTTTTCCAGTTGTCTGTGAAAGGTACCATTGTTTGTAATCCACTTACTAGCATATATGTCAGCAATCATCTTCTGAAACTCTTCCAAAGGAGGTAGAAGAGGAGAAGTTACTGTAATTAAAAAATTTTCCATTTTATTTTTCTCCTATTCTAGTATAGCTAAATCCCATTTCTTCCAGTTCTACACGATTCCAGATGTTACGTCCATCCACAATGTAATTTCCATTCATCACCTTCTGAATCACATTCCAAGTGGGTAAACGGAATTGTCTCCATTCAGTCATTAATAGCAACGCATCAGCACCATCGGCACAGTCATATAGATTTTCAGTATAGGCCACAACATCACCGATACGACGTTTACATTCAGGCATAGCGATGGGATCAAACACTTTCACGGTAGCACCATCCTTCAGCAACTTATCAATGACTACTAGAGCTGGAGCTTCACGCATATCATCAGTATCAGGTTTAAAAGCTAAACCTAACATAGCAATGGTCTTTCCTTTTACATCACCCATCAAACGGATAAGTTTATCATAAACAATACTCTTCTGACGGTCGTTGACACGTTCCACCGCTTCAATCACCTCCATGTGATAGCCGTTGTCGATACCTGTATGCACCAAAGCTTTCACATCTTTCGGGAAACAGCTACCGCCATATCCACAACCGGCATAAAGGAATTTTTGCCCGATACGTACATCAGCCCCAATGCCTTTGCGTACATGGTCTACGTTAGCTCCTACTCGTTCGCACAAATTGGCTATATCGTTCATAAAGCTGATACGGGTGGCCAGCATAGCATTGGCAGCATATTTAGTCATTTCGGCAGAAGGAATATCCATAAAGATTACACGGAAATTCTGGAGCAAGAAAGGTTGATAGAGCTTGGTCATCACCTCTTCGGCTTTCTTGCTCTCAATGCCTACTACCACCCGGTCAGGACTCATAAAGTCTTTGATGGCAGCTCCCTCTTTCAAGAATTCGGGGTTACTGGCTACATCGAAGGGGACATCTGCCCCACGCTTGTCCAACTCCTCTTGAATGACAGCCTTCACCTTTTTAGCAGTACCCACAGGTACAGTAGATTTGGTGACCAGAATGGTATATTTATTGATGTTTTGTCCAAACTGGCGGGCTACGGCAAGCACATACTTCAAGTCGGCGCTACCATCTTCGTCAGGAGGAGTTCCTACTGCGGAAAAGACTACTTCCACATCATCCAAAACTTCGATCAAATCTGTTGTGAAGTGAAGACGCCCATAGCCAACGTTGCGTTTTACCAATTCTTCCAACCCCGGTTCATAAATAGGCATTTCACCGGCTTTCAACTTGCTGATCTTATCGGTATCTACGTCAACACAAGTCACAGTGGCACCCATTTCTGCAAAACAAGTACCGGACACCAAGCCAACATAGCCTGTGCCTACAATTGCTATATTCATATATTATTATTGTTGAGTACTTACTATTTTAGATATTTATTCTTCCTTTACCGTATGTTCTCCATAGCCGTATCCATAGCCATAACGTTTACCATAACCATAGTATTTACCATATTTACCGTAACCATAATAATAACCATATTTCTTCTTTTTGAGATCAAGACCATTAATAATGGTACAGATATTGGGAAGTTTATTATCAGCAGCCAACTCATTAATCAAGGTAAACTCTGCTTTTCGGCTATAATCAGCACGACATACATAAACAGACAAATCAGCAACACGACCTACAAGCAAAGTATCAGTTACCATACCAGCAGGAGCAGTATCCAAAATTACATAGTCAAAGTTCTTTTTCAATGTTTCAATCGCTTTATCTAAACCATCACGAGCCAGTAATTCCGTAGGATTAGGTGGTACTATTCCACCAGGAAGAATATATAAATTCTTACTAACATCCGAAGGCTGAACGAAATCCATTAGATTCTTCTCCGGATTTGACAGGTATTGAGTAATTCCTTGCTCCTTTCGGGGGATATTAAAAATTTTATTCAAACCGGGTTTACGAATATCAAGCCCTACAATTATTACCCTCTTTCCTAACAAAGACAGACTAATCGCAAGATTTGAAGAAATAAAAGACTTGCCCTCACCACTAACTGTCGAAGTCACTAAAATTACTTTCTGATCATTCTCAAGCATAAACTGAAGGTTAGTACGGATATGACGGAAAGTCTCACTCATTAAAGTATTTTGATTCTCAAACACAGCAATAGAACCTGCTTTCTCGTTGGTTAACGGTACATCACCGACAATAGGTAATCTTGTTAATTTCTCCACATCACCACGACCTTCAATCTTGAATTTTGTTAGACCTATCAGAAAAATGACACCAACAGGCATACCCACTCCTAGTACCAGAGCAATCATATAAATCATGTTAGGTTTTGGAGAAAGCGGTCCTCCTGTCGCCACTGGTTCGTCAATAATCTTGGCATTATTCGCAGTAGCAGCTAATGTAATAGCATTCTCTTCACGTTTCTGCAAAAGCATCAAATAAAGCCCTGCCTTGATTTCCTGTTGACGTGCAATACTCACATACTGCCGTTCCTGTCCCGGAGCGTCACTGATACGACGGGAGAAGCGGCCCGCCTCACGCTCCAAATCAGCCTTGACAATAAGCAAGCCCTGCAAAGTTCCATTAATTGCAGCCTGCACGTTTGACTTCATTGCACGAATACTCGTATCCAGATTCACAATCATCGGATTACTCTCCGTAGAAGTACGAAGCAAACGCTTACGTTCGATTATCAATTCATTATAACGTCCTATCTGGGTGGTCAGTCCAGCGTCAGACAAACCAATATTACCAGGCAACAGTTCATACTCATTCAACGGATTATTGATGTATTTAATGAGATCACGAACTAAATTTATCTGTGTTCCGTTATCCACACGCCTCTTTTCATATTCCGCATTTCCAGATACGGCCAATTGAGCGTCACTGCTAATGTCCGTCAAGCCTGCGTTTCTTTTAAAAGCTTCCAGCTTATCCTCCGTACTACCCAGTTCCTCGTCTATAATTTTAATACGCTCATTGATAAATTCCCTCGTCTTTTCAGCCACCTCATTCTTGTCATTATTCGTATTCCGGTTATACATCTCCATCAACTTATTGATAAAGTCACGGGCACGTTGTATATTCGTATTCATCAATGAGACCACGGCAACAGAAGTGGTCCTAGAAGTCGGGGCTATACTTAACGCGCCCTGATATCCCTTTGCCACTCCAAATGGCCGGCTGACCACTGCGCGGATATGCCGTTCACCTTTATACCCCTCCATCTGACCACCTGACAATGAATCTTTCAACGCAAATCCAAACGTACCCGCGTCAGTAGGTAAGACGGCAGGCAGTTTTTCAAAACGCTGATTATATTCATTCAAACCGACTTTCAGATTTACATCCAGAACGCCTTCGGGAGACAATTTCATGGCAAGCAAAGCAGAACCCGGCAATTTATCCGCTTCTTGGGCAGTCAGGTTTACTATGACTGGAGAAGTCTGATATAACTCTTTTTCCGGAAATTCATCCTCATCATAATAAGTGATATAAAGTTCCAGATTATTGACCACTTCTTTCAATATCGTTTTTGAACGTAAGACTTCTATTTCATTATCAATACTTTGCGTGGAAGTAATTACTCCACCTATTCCCAAGTTTTCCAAATCAGTAGAACCACCGCCCTTCTTATCATCCTTAATCATGATGGAAGCGGAAACCTGATACACGGGAGTCTGAAAATGCAAATACACCCAGGCACCTATCAGACAGACCAGAACAGAAGCGACAAACCAAGGCCAATGAATTATATATCTGAAAAGAAGTTCCTGATAATTGATTTTCTCCTCATCCTGTTCATTCATATTATTTTCGTACGGGTTTTCTTTCATTGTTGATCAATTATTTTATTAATTTTATCGTAATATAGTTATTAATAAATTGGCTATTGACATCAAAATTGAAATGCCGGAGAACCACAGGCTGGTACTGGCCCCAATATCCGAATTCTTCGCCTTAGTCTTATTAGGTGTCACATAAATTATATCATTCTGCTGTAACTGATAATAAGGAGACAGTACCGTTTCAGCCTTATTCAAATCCATTGTAATAATTTCTTGCTTGTTATCTTGTCCTGTCCGGATTAATTTCACATTATCACGCATACCATAAATAGTCAAATCACCTGCCATAGCGAGTGCTTCCAGCAAATTAATCTTCTCGTTAGAAACCACAAAACTACCCGGACTAGCGACCTCTCCCAATACCGAAATCCGGTAATTAACAATACGCACAGTTACAAGCGGCGCTTCTTTCAAATAAACCTTCAACTTATCTATTATCAGATTTTCTATCTCCAGTTTAGTCAATCCACCTACATGAATCTCGCCCAATACTGGAAAGTTAATATTCCCCTGATTATCTACTAAATATTGCTGTAGAGCAGATGATGCAGTTCCTTGTCCTACCGTCTTTCCCTCCGTTCCACTAGCAGTACCCGAATTTACCAGATTGAAAGGTGCAGCCAGTTCCGGAGTAGAACAAGATACGGCAATCGTCAACAAATCCTTGGGCATAACCTTCACACCTGTCTGACGAACACTCTGTTCTGTATCATTCACAAAAGCCGTATCCTGCAAATAAGGTACTTTCTTATATGATTGGCAAGATACCAGCAAAAAAGCAAGTAACGCACCCAAAGTCAATCGTTTCAATTTTCTCATAACCACCTACTCATGTAATTTTACAACTATTGATTTAATCTTTATTCAATTTCCAATTCCTCACCTAATAAGCCTCTTTATCCCCGCGGATTACATTATACACAGTCTTATACATGATATATAAATCCAACAGAAACGTCCAATGCTCAATATACCAGATGTCACGTTGCACACGTCCTTCCATCTGCCAAAGCTCTTTCGTTTCTCCACGGAAACCTGTCACTTGTGCCCAACCTGTAATACCAGGCTTTACAAAATGACGGACCATATATTTATTTATTAGATGGGAATATTCTTCTGTGTGCTTCAACATGTGCGGACGGGGACCCACTAAAGACATGTCCCCTTTCAGGACATTAATAAATTGAGGAAGTTCATCCACATTCGTCTTACGAATCAAATCGCCAATTCGGGTTTTACGAGGATCATGTTCTGTAGCCTGTAATGTATCACATTGAGCATTTACCCGCATTGAACGAAACTTATAGCACCAGAATTCACGACCATCTTCACCGCTTCGTTTCTGTTTGAAAAAAACAGGTCCAGGTGAACTTATCTTTATAGCCAGTCCCACAATGATGTATATAATCGGGAAAAGGATACAAAGAAACAGTAGCGAGCAAATAATATCAAAGCCACGTTTCATCATACGATTTTCCAATAATTCAAGTGGCTCACGACGGATAGAAAGTACCGGGACATTACCTAACATTTCAAAATACATTCTCCGTTTCAAATAGTTCCGGACATTGGGAACGCTGAAGAAACGAATCAGATGATTCTCACAATAGTTGATAATCGGCACTATTTCAGCACTACGGGCGGAAGGAAGACTACAATAAAGTTGGTCTACCTTTCCCGCATTACGGGTCAAATAATCAACAGCTTCACACGGCTGTCCCAAATAAGCTATGTTCATAGGATAGCGGTCTGACGGAAAATCTTCAAAATATCCCAATACACGATACCCAGATGTCGGATCATCCGTCATGGAATGATAAAGTTCCTGCATATTTTCATGGCTACCCACCAGCACTACCTTTCGGACATTTTTCCCACTTTTGCGATAAAGCTCCAGAATAGATCGGAACGTCAGACGATAGGAAATGATCACGATAATGAGAACTATATAAAATATCCCCAACTGGCGCAGATTGACACATTCAAAATGGAATATGTATGAAAGCCCAAAGACTATCAATACAAAAGGAATCATATTCCGGGCCACCCGAAGCATTATTTGTTCCGGGCGAACCACCGGACGATGAAGGATCACTCCTGAACGGATGTTGCAAACCAGATAACATAAAGTCATCAAAGCCATGTTCTGGAAAAGAGGCATGGAAAACTCAAAAGGAGAACGGTTTCCCCAAAGAGAACCAAACACCCACAACAGTAAGTTCAGTAAGATGATGTCCCCTGAAAGGACAAAAGATTTTAGGACTTTATTAAAACGTTGGACTTCCTGCATTACTTTATTCTTGATTTAGATTTTCATCCATATCCTCATTTTTCTCCCTATACTCAATATAAAGTTCTCCCCATTCTACCATTTTGGCTCGAAACTCTTCTTTTGTGAGATTGTCATAGTAATAGGAAAAAAGACGGGTAAAATCACTTAGACGTAAATCTCCCCAGATATCATCTTGTAATAAGTGGGTTTTCCCATGTGGATTTCTTTACGCATAGCCTCTATTGACAAGTGAGCACGTTCAAACTGCTCTGCGATGAAATGGCCCAGTACGGGATGATTAAATTTTTTCATGTTTATAATTTTATTAGTTGTTAAATACATTGTATTATATGTTAATTTTATGCATATCCGTTCAGACATGTCTGAACGATATATTTAAAAGCTATTTCTACCTTCGCCCCGCGTTTTGAAAATTCAAGGCGATAATCAAAAAATATAAATGTTATGACAAACGATTTCAGAATGTCTTATTTCATGCCTCCCATTGCTCCCATCAAAAATGAACAGGGACGGATTGTTACTCCTGCAACACTTATTCCCTCTTGCGAAGTCTCCGTAGAACAAGTTTTTCAAATGATAACCTGCAACGAGAATCTCAAAATTCTGACCGGACAAGTACGCAATTCCGAAGATATGCGGACAGCAAAAGCATCACTATTGCCTTATGTGACTCCCTGTGGTACGTTCTCGCGTCGCAACAGCAAATGTTTCGTAGCTTCTTCACATCTGGTGGTGGTAGATATCGACCATCTCGATTCCTATCAGGAGGCAGTGGAAATGCGCAGTACATTGTTTAATGACCACCTTCTGCATCCTGTACTCACGTTTATCAGTCCCAGCGGACGGGGTGTGAAAGCATTCGTACCCTACGATCATTTACCCATGGTTAACGACACAAACAGTATCATCGAAAATATGAAGCTGGCAATGATGTTCACTGTGTTGCTCTATGGTACTGAAACACCTCCTCCATTCGGAGAAAAACGCAAAGGGGTAGACTTTTCCGGTAAGGACATTGTAAGGTCTTGTTTTCTTAGTCATGATCCGGGAGCGTTGTTTAGAAACAACAAATAATTAGATATTAAAAACTATAAATTAAAATTATGGACGAAATTGAATCGTTATGCCGCCTCTGTGAGGCGGTTGAAACTGCAGGAGCGGATATTGCCCCTACGTATGCTGAATATGTACAACTGGCGTTCGCCATCGCAACGGATTGCGGAGAAGCGGGACGCGAGTTTTTCCATCGGTTGTGCCGGGTATCTGCCAAGTACGAACGGGAACATGCCGAACGGATATTCTCCAACGCACTTACCACCCGGCATGGAGATGTCCATCTGGGCACTGCATTCCATCTTGCTGAAAGGGCGGGTGTAACTCTCTGCAAAGAGGGAGTGATGAACCACCGGAAAAATGCAAAAAATGCAGAAAATGCACCGTCCAAAAATCTCACACACACGCACGTATATAATAAGGTGGACAATGAAGAACCGGACGAATCCGAAGAGCTGCAGGACGGGAGTGACCCGAACCAGCCATTGCCCTCTTTCACCGAAGCGGACTGGCCGAAAATCCTGTTGCTCATCATGAGTTATGCCACCAGCCCCACACAACGCGATGTCATGCTGCTCGGAGCATTGACCGCCATAGGTGCCAGCATGGAGCGATATGTGAGATGTCCATACGCCGGCAAACTCCAGTCTCCTTGCCTGCAAAGTTTTATTGTAGCCCCTTCCGCCTCGGGTAAGGGAATTCTTTCGTTCATCCGGCTGCTTGTAGAGCCTATTCATGACGAGATCCGCCAAAAAGTAGCGGAAGAGGTCAAGGCCTACAAAAAAGAGAAAGCCGCATACGATACCATGGGAAAGGAGCGCTGCAAAGTGGAAGCTCCTCAAATGCCCAAGAATAAAATGTTCCTCATCTCGGGCAATAACACCGGAACGGGTATTCTGCAAAATATCATGGATGCCAACGGCACAGGACTTATCTGCGAAACCGAAGCGGATACCATCTCCGCTGCTATCGGTTCTGAATACGGACACTGGAGCGATACGCTCCGCAAAGCATTCGACCACGATCGTCTGTCGTACAACCGGCGCACCGACCAGGAATACCGGGAGGTAAAGAAAAGCTATCTCTCCCTCCTGCTTTCCGGCACACCCGCACAAGTAAAACCACTCATTCCCTCGACAGAGAACGGTCTTTTCTCGCGCCAGCTGTTTTATTATATGCACGGTATATGGACATGGATCAACCAGTTTGAAAGTGGCGAAACCGATCTGGAAGCCATCTTCACAGGCATAGGCCTGGAATGGAAAAAGCAACTGAACCTGATGAAAGCACACGGGCTTCATACGCTCCGGCTCACTGATGAGCAAAAGCAAGAGTTCAACGCCCTCTTTGCCGATCTGTTTTTCCGCTCGGGACTTGCCAACGATAACGAAATGAGCAGTTCCATAGCCCGACTGGCTGTCAATACATGCCGTATCATGGCAGAAATAGCTATGATTCGTGCATTGGAATGCGACCAGCCTTATCAGTTCAAGGGTTCTTCCGCCCCTCTGCTGACTCCTGACAAGGAGATTGCCGCCGATAATATCAAAGACGGCATTATCACCCGTTGGGATGTGACAATCACCGCTGAAGATTTCCATGCGGTGCTGGAACTTGTAACTCCGCTCTATCGTCATGCCACACATATCTTATCTTTTCTTCCTTCCACAGAGGTCAAACATAGAGCCAATGCCGACCGGGATGCGCTTTTTGAAATAATGGGCAACCAGTTCACCCGTGCACAGTTGTTGGAGCAGGCTGAAAAGATGAAAATCAAACCTAACACTGCTCTTAGCTGGCTGAACCGTCTGATAAAAAAAGGATTGCTTATCAATACAGACGATAAAGGCGTTTATACGCGCACGCATGTGTGCGTGTGTTAGGGAACCCTCGGAAAAAGTGCATTTTTTGCATTTATATAACAACAGGACGTTTCATGAATCCTAAAGCGGCGCTTTAGAGGTAGTAAAGCATAGCTTTACGATTGCTAAAGCGCCGCTTTACTTTTCCGCTCTTCTAAGGTTCTCCCAAGGCATCTACAATCACTCTAACCTCCAACGGGGTGAATGAGCGGCGCTTTGATTCGTAACCTAAGTCGTACAGGCGTTGCAGAAGTCCGGGACATAAAGAGATCCATTTCTTCATCTTTCGATATGCAGCAATGTCAGTTAGTTCCGGAGAATAAAGTTGAGCTAGTTCCATGCGGCCGTAGGCGCGTATTTTGAATTCGTTCATAATGAATAAGTTTCTGATTTACAGATACAAAAATAACAAAACATATTCACATATCCTACGTTTTTCCATTGAATAACCGACCGTTACTGCGCATAATTGACAACAATTGCGTGCAACTGTAGACTATTGATTTCTGCGGGTTTCAGGGTTGTATCTTTGTATCGTCGAAAGGGAAAAGAATCCCCCGGACACAATGTTTAACCCTTTAATTTATTGTTTTATGATTCGTTACAAAATTTATCAAAACCAACAGCAAAAAGGCCTGAATGCAGGCAAGTGGTTCGCCCGTGCGGTAAGCGACGAGACGTTTGATTTGGCCAAGCTTGCCGAACACATGTCAAAACACAATTCACCGTATTCCGGTGGTGTCATCAAAGGTGTACTTTCCGACATGGTAGACTGCATCAAGGAACTGCTGCTCGACGGCAAATGTGTGAAAATCGACGACCTTGCCATCTTTGGTGTGGGCATCCGCAGTAAGGCAGCTGATACGCTGGAAGATTTCTCATTGGAGAAAAACATCACTGGTATGCGTCTGAAAGCTCGTGCTACCGGTAATTTGTCAACCACCAACCTGAAACTCGACAGCCAGTTGAAACAGCAGGCCGAATATCAGAAACCAACAACTGCCGGAGGAGGTTCTGATTCGGGTGATACCCCTGATCCGAAACCGGATGGTGGCGGTGAAGCGCCTGATCCGGCTGCTTAATCCTAAATCCTTTATTTTTAATCTTTAAAAAAGTAACATCATGAGTAATTCATCTTCTCCCCGCTCCGTATGGAGCTTCATCATCAAAGTGATTATCACCGTTGCCACCGCTATCGGAGGTCTGATCGGAGTACAGAGCTGTATGTAGCCTTATGCGTACCATCACTCTGATTATCATTCATTGCAGTGCCACGCCGGAAGGAAAGTCCCTTTCGGCGGAGGCTTGCCGTCAAGATCATATCCTTCACCGGAGATTCCGTGACATCGGCTATCATTTCTACATCACCCGGGATGGAGAAATCTACCAAGGCCGTCCTCTGGAAAAGGTCGGGGCACACTGCCGTGACCATAACACCCATTCGATAGGTATTTGTTACGAAGGTGGGCTGGATATGGCGGGACGTCCCAAAGACACGCGTACATTGGCACAACGGGCTTCTTTGCTCGGTCTGCTCCGCGAATTGAGGAAAATATTTCCTAAGACGTCGATTGTAGGCCATAATGATTTGAATCCGATGAAGGAGTGTCCGTGTTTTAATTGTACGGAGGAGTACCGAGAATTAGATGGTATTATCTAAGTATATTGACCAGCAAACTGGCAATAGATACCAGAATGGAAAATCCCGAAACCCACATCGTCGTACTTGTTCCGATGTCTGCGCTCTGCGCTTTGGTTTTATTAGGAGTGACATACAGGATGTCATTCTGTTGCAACTGATAGTAAGGAGATAATAACAAATCCGCGTCGTTCAGATTGAGTGTAACAAACTGTTTATGCCCATTCCTGTCTTCGCGGATTAGTTTTACATTATCACGAACACCATAAATAGTCAAATCTCCTGCCATGGCAAGGGCCTCGAGCACATTGATCTGCTCATTCACTACCGGATAAACACCGGGAGAGGCCACTTCGCCCAAAACGGAAACTTTAAAACCGGACATACGGACTACTACCGTAGGTCTTTCTTTCACGTAAGATTTCAGTCTATCCGTTATCAGGTTTTCAGCTTCACGACTTGTTAAACCGTTCAAAGGAAGTTTTCCCAAAACCGGATAATTGATATTTCCCTGATCGTCCAATAGAAACGTACTGCCTTGCGCATTGAAAGGCTGCGAAACAACCGGATCGGAAGTGGAAACAAGAATGGAAACTTCATCACCCGGTATCAGCCTCGCGTCCTGAACAGGCGCAACTTGCGTATTCGCCTGTTTCAAAATCTCCGCATCCTGCAAGTAAGGTACTTTCTTGTAGGACTGGCAAGCCGAGAGAAAGAAGAAAAAGAATATCAGTGCAAAAGCACCGAATAATTTCGTATTCATGTAAATGGTGGATAAATGATGACGGGATTAGTTTTTCTCGCAGACAGCCTCGACATAACCAATAGGCATATTAACGCAAGCGCATCCCAGCATATTCAGCCGGACGGCAATCTTGCTTTTGCCATCGACATTGACCAGTTCACCAACCAGCCCGGTCAGAGGTCCTTTCACAACACGGACTTTCTCACCACGTGCCAAAGGAGAGCTGTTCATACAAATAGCTTCCTCGGAATAGTCGAGCATAAAACGGAAACGAGCCATCTGCTCATCAGGAATTACCGCCGGAGAGCTCTCACCACGCATCACCATATAACGGCTAACTGTAGAAAAACCCAGAACTTCTTTGCGTTCTTTCGGATTTACGTGCACAAATACCATCATTGGAAGAAGAACAGACTCAACTATTTTGCGACGGTCACTCCACTGATGAATTTCTTGTTGGACAGGGACGAAATTCTCGATCCCCATTTTGTCTAAACGTTCGGCTACCTTCTTCTCGTGGTGCATACGAACCAGAGCAACATACCAGCGTTTAGAGTGTGCTACGCCTTCCCCTGTCCCATCGCTAGGCCCAGCACTAAGTGATTTTGGTTTTGTTAAAATCATGTTTTTTTACCCCATGTTATTCCGTTACTTCTTAGGTAACGGAACTTAAATTTGACGCAAAGATAGACAAAAACATAAATAGTAAGCAAATATTCTTCCACTTTTTTTCGTTTTATCTGAAATATAGGAAAAAAACTATCCGAACATGAAATAACTTTATTTTCATGTTCTAAACTTTTTATTGCCTAATCTCTGGATTTTTCCTGTTGAGTATTAGGCAGTTCCTTTCTTGTGCCCTATTCCTATATGTGATTTCCATTTTTATAGAGACGCGCGCCTTGTGTGTGTATTGTCCGTTACCTAAGAAGTAACACACATACTTTAGTTCTGAATACTAATACTTTGCACTTTTTGCCCTGCCTACACAACAGTTTTTAATGTAAGATAAATTCCCTTTATTTACCTCTGTACGTTCTTTAAGTCCAAAGCCTTTCAAATAGATTTGTGTGGTTTTTATAGATTTATGGCCCAATGATTCACTAATCATTTCAATAGGTACTCCCCGATACTTCGCTGTCGTTGCCCAAGAATGGCGAAGTGTATAGGAAGTGACTGGAGATTGCAAATGCAAGGCTCTTGCCAAGTCCTTCAAACAATTATTGAATTGGCGAAGAGCGGACTGATATTCCCGGTACCCTCTTTCATCCAGACGTTTTTGATCGCCGCTAAGGATGTCAAACAGATAATCCGGACAATCGGGTTGTGCATCTTCCCTATTGCGAAGCTGGTTAATCATTTCACTGGCTGTATCAAGTACTTCCACACTCATCGGGGTTTTAGTTTTGATACGGTTGTATCGCAACACATTCTGTTCCAAAGCCGATTTCTCCAGGTGAGCCAGATCAGCGAACGACATTCCACAAAACTGGAACATCAGGGCAGCAATAGCCTGTGTACGACGCAAACGCTCCGATTTTGGGTCCTCATACAGAAGCTTATGCAATTCGACAGCAGGCAGGGCCTTCTTCTGGCGAACATCGACACCGGTATAAACATCATGAAACAGTCGCGGCACATAAGGCGCAATGCCCGCTTCTACTCCCCGGTTATAAATACTACGAAGCATACGCATATACGTAGAGATCGTGTTGGGTTTCAAGCCACACTCGTAAAGATACTGCCCGTAGCGTCGTAAACTTTCCCGGGTGACTTGTCTGAACGACACATTGAGCGTGCCGCAAAACTTGCTGAAAGAGAAGAGAGCATTCTTGTAGACATGCGCCGTAGAATAGCGTCCCTCCTTTCGCAAACGGCCGATGTAGAACTCTGCACATCGGCTAAATCCATTTTTGTTCCTCATTACATCACTAGTTATTTTATATATTATGCCATTTGGCTAGCGGCAAAAGAACGAATCTTTTTGTGTGTTCCAGATAAACTTTTTAATAAATATAGTTAAAGAGTTTTTTGCCGTTTTTATTCTATTAGTAATAAAAAAAGTCATCCGCCTTTGCCCATCATGAGGATGAAACAAAGTCGGATGACCTTCATTTTGTACGCTATTATCTTATACGTATGTTTCCAGCAATTTCACACTTCCTCCTTCGGGAGTGATAGTGACATCTTGCGTGGTAGCAGGCAACAGGATAGATTCTCCTGCACTAACAGTCAGTTCATTACCTTCATTGTCTCTCATTGTACATGATCCTTCCATACATATAAAGATCACGAATGAATCGAGTTCGGAATAGTCACAACTGATTTCTTCAGTCATGTCATACAGAGAAGTCGTGAAGTAAGTGCAGGCAACCAGTTCTACCGGTTCGTCCTTCAACGGTTCGTATTTAGTACGATAGTCATCCAATACTTCGTAGTTGATGGCTTCACGGGCTAAATCGGTGTGAAGTTCGCGGGTTTTACCATTCGCATCTTTACGGTTGAAATCGTAGATACGATAAGTTATATCAGAAGTTTGCTGAATCTCGGCAATGAAAGAACCTGCCCCGATGCTGTGCACACGTCCGGCAGGAAGGAAGAATACATCACCCGGATGAATTTCATATTCCTGCAATACGTCGGTAATCGTATTGTTCAACACGCGTTCTTTATATTCTTTCGGGGTAATCTGTTCAGAGAATCCTGAACGCAATTTAGCTCCTTTGTCGGCATCTACCACATACCACATCTCGGTTTTTCCCATCGAATTGTGGCGTTTCTTCGCCAACTCATCTGTTGGGTGTACCTGGATTGACAAATCCTGTTTGGCGTCGATGAACTTAATGAGCAGTGGGAATTTATTGCCGAAACGGGCATAATTCGCTTCACCAACCAGTTCCTCACGATACTTTCTTACCATATCGGCCAAGGTTAAACCTTTATCCGGGCCATTAGCCACTACGGATTCATTGTTCTCAACACCGGAAATCTCCCAGCTTTCTCCTACTCCTTTCAAGTCTGAATTCAAATGCTTGAACGGAATAATTTTGTCGCCCCCCCAAAGCGTCTGCTTCAGAATAGGTTCGAATTTTAATGGATACATTTTTGTTTTTCTTGTTATAAACTTAGATTAAATTCGCTCGGATTGTTACAATCCGGGAACAAACATACAAAAAATAGTTCAGTTTTTAAGAAAAGGAGGATGAAAATTCATTTAAGAAATCATCTTTTGTCCTTGCATCCAAAGAAGATGAAGTAATAAAGCTAAACTTTCCTAAAGCACCTGTCATATTTAGTCGGAATAATTTGTGAGTAAGAAAGAATTTCCCTTTATTTGCAGGAAATTTTTAATAATACCAGACATGAATAACACATTCCCAACAGAAGGGAATCTATCAGGGCTCAGCCGGAAAGATTTCCAAAAGGATATAAATGATAAGAAAACTGATTTATTTATCCTCAAAAACACAAAGGGAATGGAAGTAGCTGTAACCAATTACGGATGCGCCATTCTTTCTATCATGGTACCGGACAAAAACGGTAAGTATGCTAATGTAATCCTCGGACACGACAGCATCGACCACGTCATCAACAGCCCGGAACCTTTCCTAAGCACTACTATCGGACGCTACGGCAACCGTATCGCGAAAGGAAAATTCACCTTGTTCGGCGAAGAACATGAACTCACGATTAACAACGGACCTAACTCTCTGCATGGTGGACCTACCGGTTTCCACGCCCGTGTTTGGGATGCTGTCCAGATTGATGAGAGCACAGTGCAATTCAACTATGTTTCTGCTGACGGCGAAGAGGGATTCCCCGGCAATCTGGAAGTGGAAATGACTTACCGCCTGGAAAATGAAGTAAATGCACTGACTATCGAATACCGCGCTACCACCGACAAAGCTACAGTCGTTAACTTGACTAACCACGGTTTCTTCAACCTCGCCGGTATTTCCAACCCTACTCCTACCGTTAACAACCACATCGTTACGATCAACGCTGATTTCTATACGCCTATCGACGAAGTTTCTATCCCTACCGGTGAAATTGCCAAAGTAGAAGGTACTCCGATGGATTTCCGTGCTCCGCACACTGTAGGCGAACGTATCGACGACAAATTCCAGCAACTGATTTTCGGTGCAGGATATGACCACTGTTATGTACTGAACAAGATGGAAAGCGGTTCGCTCGACCTGGCTGCCACTTGCAAGGACCCGGAAAGCGGACGTATCATGGAAGTATATACCACCGAAGCGGGTGTACAACTCTATACGGGCAACTGGCTCAATGGATTTGAAGGTGCACACGGAGCTACATTCCCTGCCAGAAGCGCTATCTGCTTTGAAGCACAGTGTTTCCCGGATACTCCGAACAAACCTCATTTCCCATCGGCTACCTTGCTGCCGGGTGATGAATACCAACAGATCACTGTCTACAAATTTACGGTAGAAGAATAAGATTTGAAAAATAACTAACCTAATTTTATAAACTAACATTTTTTTTGAACCATGACACAAGAAAAAAAGAACGGTAATCTCGTCGCAATTATCACGATGTTCTTCATCTTTGCGATGATCTCTTTCGTAACAAACCTCGCTGCTCCATTCGGAACAATCTGGAGAAATGAATATGCGGGTTCGAACACTTTAGGTATGATGGGAAATATGATGAACTTCCTGGCATATCTGTTTATGGGAATTCCTGCCGGTAACATGCTCGTTAAGATCGGTTACAAGAAGACTGCTTTGATTGCAATGGCAGTAGGTTTCCTCGGTTTGTTCACACAGTATCTTTCCAGCTTATTCGGAGCAGGTGCTGAAGTATTCGCATTCGGTGAGTATGTTATCAAATTAAACTTTGTAATCTATCTGCTTGGTGCATTTATCTGCGGTTTCTGCGTTTGTATGCTTAACACAGTGGTAAACCCGATGTTGAACCTTCTCGGTGGCGGTGGTAACAAAGGTAACCAGTTGATTCAGACTGGTGGAGCTCTTAATTCTTTGTCTGGTACATTGACTCCGCTTTTCGTAGGTGCTTTGATCGGTACTGTTACTTCAAGTACTGCTATGTCTGACGTTGCTCCTCTGCTCTTCGTTGCTATGGGTGTATTCGTTGCTGCATTTATCGTTATCTCATTTGTTGCTATTCCTGAACCACACCTTCAGAAAGGTGGAGTGAAGAAAGAAAAATTCTCTCACAGTCCATGGAGCTTCCGTCACACTTTACTGGGTGTAATCGGTATCTTTATTTATGTAGGTATTGAAATTGGTATCCCGGGTACACTGAACTTCTATCTTGCCGATTCAAGCGATAAAGGTGCCGGTATCATGATGAACGGTGCTGCTATCGGTGGTGCTATCGCTGCTATCTATTGGTTGCTGATGCTTGTGGGACGTACTGCAAGTAGTGCTATCAGTGGTAAGGTTTCCAGCCGTGCACAGTTGATCGCTGTTTCTGCTACTGCTATCATTTTCGTATTGATCGCTATCTTCACTCCGAAAGATGTAACGGTTTCAATGCCGGGTTACACTGTAGGCGAAGGCTTTATGATGGCACAGGTTCCTGTAAGTGCCTTGTTCCTTGTACTTTGCGGTCTTTGTACTTCTGTAATGTGGGGTGGTATCTTCAACCTTGCAGTAGAAGGCTTAGGAAAATATACAGCACAGGCTTCCGGTATCTTTATGATGATGGTTGTTGGTGGTGGTGTATTACCGTTGATCCAACAAAGCATCTCTGACTCTGTAGGTTATATGGCTAGCTACTGGTTGATTATCGCTGCTTTGGCTTACCTGTTGTTCTACGGCTTGGTAGGTTGCAAGAATGTAAATAAGGATATTCCTGTGGAATAATCACATAGAATAGAATTCAATTTATTCACCTTTAAAATATAAATATCATGGATACAGAATACGTAAGAAGTCGATTCATTAAACACTTTGACGGAACTACTGGATTTTTATATGCTTCTCCGGGCCGTATCAACCTGATCGGTGAACACACTGACTACAACGGTGGATTCGTTTTTCCGGGAGCGGTAGACAAAGGGATGATTGCTGAAATCAAACCTAACGGTACTGACAAAGTAAAGGCTTACTCTATCGACTTGAAGGATTATGTAGAATTTGGTTTGAATGAAGAAGATGCTCCACGCGCCAGCTGGGCAAGATATATTTTCGGTGTATGCCGTGAAATGATTAAACGTGGCGTTGATGTGAAGGGATTCAATACTGCTTTCGCAGGTGATGTGCCTCTGGGTGCAGGTATGTCTTCTTCTGCTGCTTTGGAAAGTACGTATGCTTTCGCACTGAACGAACTGTTTGGCGAAAACAAGATAGATAAGTTCGAATTGGCTAAAGTTGGCCAGGCTACAGAACATAATTACTGTGGTGTGAACTGCGGTATTATGGACCAGTTTGCTTCCGTATTCGGTAAAGCTGGTAGCTTGATCCGTCTGGATTGCCGTTCACTGGAGTATCAGTATTTCCCATTCCATCCGAAAGGTTATCGTCTGGTTCTGATGGATTCAGTTGTGAAACACGAATTGGCTTCTTCTGCTTATAACAAGCGTCGCCAAAGCTGTGAAGCTGCTGTTGCCGCTATCCAGAAAAAACATCCGCACGTAGAATTCCTGCGCGACTGTACAATGGCTATGCTAGAAGAAGCGAAAGCTGATATCAGCGCTGAAGACTATATGCGTGCAGAATATGTAATCGAAGAAATCCAACGTGTACTCGATGTTTGCGAGGCATTGGAAAAGGATGATTACGAAACTGTAGGTAAGAAGATGTACGAAACTCATCACGGCATGAGCAAGTTGTACGAAGTAAGCTGCGAAGAACTCGACTTCCTGAATGACTGCGCTAAAGAGTACGGTGTAACCGGTTCACGCGTTATGGGTGGCGGCTTCGGTGGTTGTACTATCAACCTTGTTAAGGATGAGTTGTACGATAACTTCGTTGAAAAAACAAAAGCTGCTTTCAAAGCTAAATTCGGCAGAAGCCCGAAAGTGTATGACGTAGTAATCGGTGACGGTTCTCGTAGACTGGAATAAGAATTTATTCGTTATTAAATAATTAAGAAGGGCGGCTTCCGTGATGGGAGCCGCCCTTACTTTTTACAATTAACAAAAATCTAAAATCTATTAATCTAATAACATCTAATTAGTTCTACTTATTTCTTCGTAAATTTATATACTGCAAACGTAGTGGGTTCCAATTCGGTAGTAAACACATTGCCTTCAATAGATACCGGAGTTTCCTGCGGAACGATGGCAAAAGGTTGTTCAAGTGTATTATCCTTATCCAAATCAAGCGAACGAAGTTTGATACAACGACCATTAGACAGTACATCTTGTTTCTTCAATCCTTCAAAATTCAAGGAAATCGGTTGAGCTGTGGCGGAGGTATTGGCAACCTTTACAATCAGTTCATTCTTATCCTTATCGTAAACAGCACTGGCAAAGAGTCCGTTCTGCCCTTCGGCTCCCGTTACATTTTTCTTATTCATGGTAAGGGGAAGCACATTTGTTCCTTTATTCTGCGCATACAGTTGTTGTACATAATAGCTAGTGGTACGCACAGAGTTCAGGTTATCGAACCAAATCATATCAGGACGCCATTGCCATCCTTCCACATGAGCGAAAAGCGGAGCATAGGTAGCCATGTGAACGATGTCAGCATTACGTTCCAATCCGGTCATAAAAGCAGCCTCTAGCAAAGCAGCATGGTAATGATTCCATTTCTTTCCTTTTCCATGGCAGGCATATTCACCGGCAAATACTTTCGGACCTTTACGGTCGTAGTTGTCATAGCGGGCGCCTTGAGCCAGAAACCAGCTTTCAGGACGATAGAAATGTTCGTCCACCAAATCAACTTTCAGACGTTTCATTTCAGGCCACAGATAATCAAAATCTTTTCCTTCGGAATTCGGACCGGAGCTACCTACTATTTTGATTTCCGGGTGAGCTTTACGAATGGCTTTGATAAACGGTTCGAGACGTTCGGGATATTCTTTCCCCCATTGTTCGTTACCGATACCGATAAACTTCAGGTTAAACGGAGCAGGATGTCCCATATCGGCACGTACTTTTCCCCACGTAGTATTCACGTCTCCATTAGCAAACTCAATCAGGTCGAGTGCATCCTGAATATAGTTATCCAAATCACAAACTGCTACGTGAGCTTTCGGATCATTATTCTGATATTGGCAGGAAAGTCCGCAATTCAGAATCGGCAGAGGTGCCGCACCCATTTCTTCAGACAGCAGGAAATATTCGTAGAATCCCAATCCATAGCTTTGATAATAATCAGGGAAGAATCGGTGAGTAAAAGTATACTGCCAACGATTTTCATTTAAGGGACGGTTCTCTACCGGGCCAACTGATTTTTTCCAGTCGTAACGAGTCTCCAAGTCGGTACCTTCTACGATGCAACCACCGGGAAAGCGGAAGACTCCGGGATGAATATCCGCCAATGCTTGTGCTAAATCTTTACGAAGCCCATTTTCATGTCCTTTCCAGGTATCAACCGGAAAAAGGGAGACGTGCTCCAAATCTACTGTTCCTTTGGAGGTAAGGAAAATACGGAGTACGGATTTCGGATGAGTACTGCCGGGCTTCAAGATCATCTGGTATTTTTTCCAGTCCTTAGAATCAATCGTAAGATTCCCTGCAACAAGTGCCTGACGTTCGCCCATTGATTGGGTATCTACAAGTTCGATTCTCAATGTTTCTTTCGTACTTCCTTGCGGCAAACGCGCCCAAACAGAGAAACGATACTCCTCTCCCTTCTTGACACCGATGCCGAAGAAACCTTCGTTATCCAATCCGGTATGCTTATGTGCGTGTCCGGGGTCGGAAAGGCGTACATAATGCGGATTACGCTCAAAAGGACCATCGTTCATTAATGACACTTTTCCATACGTTTTCCATCCCATCAGGTGTTGTGGAAACTCAAAGGAACGATTCTTCACCAGTTCGGCATAAAGTCCGCCGTCGGCAGCGTAGTTGATGTCCTCAAAAAAGAGTCCATACATAGTAGGTTGGATTTCTGCACCCAGCTTCTTCGTCTGTATCACCAACTCATTGGTTTGCGCATGAAGGGCAAGGTTAGTAGACAAGGCTAATACTGCCAATAAATTTGCGTATCTTCTCATGGTTCTCAATAAAAAATTATATATAGTTAAAATGCAAAGATAATCAGATTCTCTATTTTCTCCGTACCCAAATTTATCATTAATAGGTGTTTATCGGTCAAAAAGGATCAAATTCCATTCATTTGCACAATTTTCCATCCGCATCTGATATTTATAATACGAAACCAGATTAAAAAGCACCTATTTGCACGCTCTATTATATGAAAAACAAACGGATGGAAAGCGTACATTTATATATAATAAGGTGTATGGAAAATCATAAAATACACCATTTATGCTGCACAACATATAAGAGTGTATTTGATACACCAAACGAAAGTGTTACTTTTACACCCAAAATAAGATAAGCATCTCATTTACATTAAAAATAAAACCATGAAAAAACATTTTCTACTTGCAGGAATTGCCGCGCTGATGCTTGCCGCGTGCAATAACAAGCCGGCTTCCGAGCTGACTTTATCCGGTCTTGACCCGGCAAAATTTCAAACAGAAGTGAACAATGCCCAAACAGCTCTTTATACCTTAAAGAATAAGGCGGGTATGGAAGTATGCATCACTAACTTCGGCGGACGCATCGTGTCCATCATGGTGCCCGACAAGAACGGCAAGATGCAGGATGTAGTTTTAGGTTTTGACAGCATTGCTGATTATATTAATGTACCCAGTGATTTCGGTGCTTCTATCGGCCGTTACGCCAACCGCATCAACCAAGGGCGTTTTGTACTGGACGGAGATACCATCCAACTGCCGCAAAACAACTTCGGCCACTGCCTGCACGGAGGCCCGAAAGGATGGCAATACCAAGTATACGAAGCCAACCTTATCGATCCGACAACACTGGAACTGACTCTTATCTCTCCGGACGGTGACGCGAATTTCCCCGGAAATGTGACTGCTAAAGTAACCTATCAACTGACAGATGACAACGCCATCGACATCAAGTACAGCGCTACTACCGACAAAAAGACAATCATCAACATGACCAACCACTCTTACTTCAATCTGGCTGGTGATCCGTCAAAAACATCGACAGACAACATCATGTATGTAAATGCAGATTACTATACTCCGGTAGACAGCACCTTCATGACAACCGGCGAAATCGCTCCGGTCAAAGATACTCCGATGGACTTCACTACTCCGAAAGCGGTAGGCAAAGATATCAACAACTACGACTTCGTCCAACTCAAGAACGGCAACGGATATGATCACAACTGGGTGCTCAACACCAAAGGTGACATCTCGCAGGTAGCTGCCAGACTGACGTCTCCCGAAACCGGAATCACATTGGAAGTATATACCAACGAACCGGGTATTCAGGTATACACAGGTAACTTCCTCGACGGAACCGTAAGCGGAAAGAAAGGCATCGTTTACAACCAACGTGCTTCTGTCTGCCTCGAAACACAACACTACCCCGACAGCCCCAACAAAGCCGACTGGCCGTCCGTTGTGCTGGAACCGGGACAAACGTACAACAGCGAATGTATCTTTAAATTCTCGACAGAGAAATAATATTAACTTATAAATCAAATTTATTGTGGAAGCATTAGATTGGCTAGTAATTGGAGTCTTCTTTTTGGCTCTGATAGGTATTATTGTTTGGGTAGTCAGACAAAAACAAAATGACTCGGCAGATTATTTCTTAGGCGGACGTGACGCAACATGGCTTGCGATCGGTGCCTCTATCTTCGCATCAAACATCGGTTCGGAACACTTGATCGGACTGGCGGGAGCAGGAGCTTCAAGCGGTATGGCGATGGCTCACTGGGAAATTCAGGGATGGATGATCCTGATTCTGGGATGGGTATTCGTACCTTTCTATTCACGAAGCATGGTATACACGATGCCGGAATTTCTGGAACGCCGTTACAATCCTCAGTCACGTACCATCTTATCGGTCATTTCTCTGGTAAGTTATGTATTGACCAAGGTAGCAGTGACAGTATATGCCGGCGGACTGGTATTCCAGCAAGTATTCGGCATCAAGGAACTCTGGGGAATCGACTTCTTCTGGATTGCCGCTATCGGACTGGTAGTTCTCACTGCCCTATATACAATCTTCGGTGGTATGAAATCGGTACTTTATACTTCTGTACTTCAGACTCCGATTCTTCTGTTAGGTTCGTTGATTATCCTTGTGCTCGGTTTCAAAGAACTGGGAGGCTGGGACGAAATGATGAGAGTGTGCGGTGCTGTGACGGTAAACGATTATGGTGACACCATGACCAATCTGATCCGCAGCAACGATGATGCGAACTTCCCTTGGCTGGGTGCACTTATCGGTTCTGCCATTATCGGTTTCTGGTACTGGTGTACTGACCAGTTCATCGTACAACGTGTACTTTCCGGAAAGAATGAAAAAGAGGCTCGTCGTGGTACTATCTTCGGCGCTTACCTGAAGCTGTTGCCTGTATTCCTGTTCCTGATTCCGGGTATGATTGCTTTCGCATTACATCAGAAATATATCGGTGCCGGTGGCGAAGGTTTCCTCCCGATGCTTGCCAATGGTACTGCCAACGCTGATGCCGCCTTCCCTACTCTGGTAGCTAAATTGCTTCCTGCCGGTGTGAAAGGTCTGGTAGTATGCGGTATCCTCGCTGCCTTGATGAGTTCGCTGGCTTCACTGTTCAACTCATCTGCCATGTTGTTTACAATCGATTTCTACAAACGCTTCCGTCCGGAGACTCCGGAAAAGAAACTGGTGGGTATTGGTCAGATAGCAACTGTAGTGATCGTAATCCTCGGTATTCTCTGGATTCCTATCATGCGTAGCGTAGGTGATGTACTTTATACTTATTTGCAGGACGTTCAGTCTGTATTGGCTCCGGGTATTGCCGCTGCCTTCCTGCTGGGTATCTGCTGGAAACGTACTTCCGCACAAGGTGGTATGTGGGGATTGATCGCCGGTATGATCATCGGTCTGACTCGTCTGGGTGCCAAAGTATATTACAGCAACGCAGGTGAAGTGGCAGATTCTACCTTCAAATATTTGTTCTACGATATGAACTGGCTGTTCTTCTGCGGATGGATGTTCCTGTTCTGTATCATCGTAGTCATCGTAGTCAGCCTTGCCACGGAAGCTCCGACAGCTGAAAAGATTCAGGGACTGGTATTCGGTACGGCAACAAAAGAACAAAAAGCAGCTACCCGCGCAAGCTGGGATCACTGGGATATCATTCATACAGTAATCATCCTTGCTATCACAGGTGCCTTCTACTGGTATTTCTGGTAATTAAATAAATTCATTCAAAACGATGAAAAACTATTATAGTTCGAATCCTACCTTCTATCTCGGTATCGACTGCATCATCTTCGGTTTTAATGAAGGCGAAATAAGCCTGCTGCTGCTGAAGAGAAACTTCGAACCGGCAATGGGCGAATGGTCACTGATGGGAGGATTCGTGCAAAAAGACGAAAGCGTGGACGACGCTGCCAAACGTGTACTGGCTGAACTTACAGGTTTGGAAAACGTATACATGGAACAGGTGGGAGCCTTCGGCGCCATCGACCGCGATCCGGGCGAAAGGGTAGTTTCGATTGCCTACTATGCGCTGATCAACATCAATGAGTATGACCGCGAACTGGTTCAGAAGCACAATGCTTACTGGGTAAACATCAACGAACTCCCCGCACTGATTTTCGACCATCCGGAGATGGTGGACAAAGCACGGGAGATGATGAAACAGAAAGCATCTGTCGAGCCTATCGGATTCAATCTGTTGCCGAAGCTGTTCACACTGTCCCAACTGCAAAGTCTCTACGAAGCTATTTACGGCGAACCGATGGACAAACGGAATTTCCGCAAGCGTGTCGCAGAAATGGACTTTATCGAAAAGACGGATAAAATCGATAAACTGGGTTCCAAACGGGGTGCAGCCTTGTATAAATTCAACGGCAAAGCCTACCGCAAGGACCCGAAATTTAAATTATAATCAATATGCTGGAAGAACTGAAAGAAAAAGTATTTCATGCCAATCTCGAATTGGTAAAGCATGGATTAGTCATCTTTACATGGGGAAATGTTTCTGCCATCGACCGTGAAACGGGACTGGTAGTCATCAAACCCAGTGGAGTCAGTTATGATGATATGAAAGCGGAAGATATGGTAGTAGTGGACCTGGATGGCAAAGTCGTCGAAGGACGGCTGAAGCCATCCTCAGATACTCCTACTCACGTGGTACTCTACAAAGCATTCCCCGAAATCGGCGGAGTGGTGCATACCCACTCTACTTATGCTACCGCATGGGCGCAGGCCGGTTGTGATATCCCTAATATCGGAACAACTCACGCTGACTATTTCCATGATGCAATCCCCTGCACAGCGGATATGACGGAAGCTGAAGTAAAAGGTGCCTATGAACTGGAAACCGGAAACGTGATCGTAAAACGTTTCGAAGGCCTGAACCCTGTACATACACCGGGAGTATTGGTCAAGAATCATGGTCCTTTCTCTTGGGGAAAAGACGCACACGATGCCGTACACAATGCAGTAGTGATGGAACAAGTTGCCAAAATGGCAAGCATTGCTTATGCCGTGAATCCCAATTTAACAATGAACCCGCTGCTGGTAGAGAAACACTTCAGCCGCAAGCATGGTCCGAACGCTTACTACGGACAATAAAACGAGTAAAGATTATAAATTAAAAATTAAAACATTATGAATAACGTATTTGATCAGTATGAAGTATGGTTCGTAACAGGAGCACAGCTCTTGTACGGAGGTGATGCAGTAATCGCAGTAGACGCACACTCTAACGAAATGGTTAACGGTCTGAATGAATCGGGCAAACTTCCTGTTAAAGTAGTATACAAAGGAACGGCCAACTCTTCTAAAGAGGTGGAAGCTGTATTCAAAGCAGCCAACAACGATGACAAATGTGTAGGCGTCATCACTTGGATGCATACTTTCTCTCCTGCTAAAATGTGGATTCATGGTCTGCAACAATTAAAGAAACCATTGCTGCACCTGCATACTCAATTCAACAAGGAAATTCCTTGGGATACAATGGATATGGACTTTATGAATCTGAACCAGTCAGCTCACGGCGACCGCGAGTTCGGACATATCTGTACCCGTATGCGCATCCGTCGCAAAGTAGTGGTAGGCTACTGGAAAGAAGAAGAAACATTGCATAAGATTGCTGTCTGGATGCGTGTTTGCGCAGGTTGGGCTGACTCTCAGGATATGCTGATCATCCGTTTCGGCGATCAGATGAATAATGTAGCCGTAACCGATGGTGACAAGGTAGAAGCAGAACAACGCATGGGCTATCATGTAGATTATTGCCCGGCAAGCGAGCTGATGGAATATCACAAAGATATCAAAAATGCTGATGTAGATGCTTTGGTAGCTACTTACTTCAATGATTACGATCACGACGCTTCTCTGGAAGACAAATCAACCGAAGCTTATCAGAAAGTATGGAATGCTGCCAAAGCCGAGCTTGCTCTCCGTGCTATCCTCAAAGCGAAAGGCGCCAAAGGATTCACTACCAACTTTGACGATCTGGGTCAGACTGACGGTAGCTATTTCGATCAGATTCCGGGACTGGCTTCTCAACGCCTGATGGCAGAAGGCTACGGATTCGGTGCTGAAGGTGACTGGAAATCGGCTGCTCTTTATCGTACTGTATGGGTAATGAATCAGGGACTTCCGAAAGGCTGTTCATTCCTCGAAGACTATACACTGAACTTTGATGGTGCCAACAGTTCTATCCTACAGTCACATATGTTGGAGATCTGTCCGCTTATCGCAGCTAACAAGCCTCGTCTGGAAGTACACTTCCTCGGCATAGGTATCCGTAAGAGCCAGACTGCCCGTCTTGTGTTCACTTCAAAGACAGGAACAGGCTGCACCGCAACTGTAGTGGATATGGGTAACCGTTTCCGTCTGATCGTAAACGATGTAGAATGTATCGAACCGAAACCACTTCCGAAATTGCCGGTTGCTTCCGCACTCTGGATTCCGATGCCTAACCTCGAAGTAGGCGCAGGCGCATGGATTCTGGCCGGTGGAACTCACCACTCTTGCTTCTCATACGACTTGACAGCAGAATACTGGGAAGATTATGCAGAAATCGCAGGCATCGAAATGGTACATATCAATAAAGATACGACTATCAGCTGCTTCAAGAAAGAACTGCGCATGAATGAAGTATATTATATGCTGAACAAAGCGCTTTGCTAAAAACCAATCACTGAGTCCACTTAAAAAAATCGGTACCATCTCCATTGGTACCGACTTTTTAGTCACACACAATATGGATACTGGCGACTTTTAATTCAACCCGAATTAAAGACACTTCCGCCTTTTGAAAGCAGACTCAGTTTTTGTTCTCCACACTTATTGTTATACCTTAAAATATCGGTTTCCAACATGAAATTAGATGCAAAATCAACCATCGAGACAGGTAAAGCTATCCTTGGCATAGAACTCGGTTCTACACGAATAAAAGCTGTTCTGATTGACCAGGAAAACAAACCTATCGCTCAAGGCAGCCACACATGGGAAAATCAACTGGTCAACGGACTTTGGACTTACAGCATTGATGCCATCTGGTCCGGACTGCAAGATTGCTACGCCGACCTCCGCTCCAACGTGAAGAAATTATACGACACAGAGCTCGAAACACTGGCAGCCATCGGTGTCAGCGCCATGATGCATGGTTACATGCCTTTCAATGAAAAAGAAGAAATCCTCGTGCCTTTCCGCACTTGGAGAAATACCAATACAGGCCGTGCTGCGGCAGAATTATCCGAATTATTTGTCTATAACATCCCTTTGAGATGGAGCATTTCTCATTTGTACCAGGCTATTCTGGACAACGAAGCGCACGTCAAAGACATCAAGTTCCTGACAACTCTTGCAGGTTATGTACATTGGCAGATAACAGGCGAAAAGGTGTTGGGCATTGGTGACGCATCGGGTATGCTCCCCATAGATCCGACTACCAACAACTATTCCGCCGAAATGGTGGCCAAATTCAACAATCTGATTGCTTCGAAAGAATACAGTTGGAAACTGGAAGACATTCTGCCCAAAGTATTGTCGGCTGGTGAAAATGCCGGTGTCCTCACACCGGAAGGCTGTAAAAAGCTCGATGCATCCGGTCATCTGAAGGCAGGAATACCGGTCTGCCCGCCGGAAGGAGATGCAGGCACCGGCATGGTAGCAACCAACGCCGTCAAGCAACGCACCGGCAACGTATCGGCAGGTACTTCTTCTTTCTCTATGATCGTATTGGAAAAAGAATTGTCGAAGCCATACGAAATGATCGACATGGTCACCACTCCCGACGGAAGCCTCGTAGCCATGGTACATTGCAACAACTGTACTTCTGATCTTAACGCATGGGTCAACCTGTTCAAAGAATACCAGGAACTTCTGGGTATACCTGTAGATATGGATGAACTCTATGGCAAACTTTATAACATTGCCCTTACCGGTGATACCGATTGCGGTGGTCTCCTCTCCTACAACTACATTTCAGGCGAACCTGTTACGGGACTTGCCGAGGGAAGACCTTTGTTCGTACGTTCGGCCAATGACAAGTTCAACCTTGCAAACTTTATGCGGGCTCATTTGTACGCCTCAGTCGGAGTTCTCAAGATTGGCAACGACATCTTGTTCAACGAAGAAAAGATCAAAGTCGACAGAATCACAGGTCACGGAGGATTGTTCAGAACCAAAGGAGTCGGTCAAAGAGTACTTGCAGCAGCCATCAACTCGCCCATATCTGTTATGGAAACAGCCGGTGAAGGCGGTGCATGGGGAATTGCCCTGCTGGGTTCTTACCTGGTAAACAATAAAAAGGGGCAATCTCTTGCCGATTTCCTGGATGAAAGTGTATTTGTCAGCGATGCTGGTGTCGAGGTATCACCCACACCCGAAGATGTAGCCGGCTTCAACACATACATCGAAAGCTACAAGGCAGGTTTGCCTATAGAAGAAGCAGCTGTCAAATTCAAATAAGCGGCTTCACGGAGACCTTTCTCCCCCTTTCCCTGAATTTAGTATTAACATAAATATCCTCATTCCCTCTCCTTTTTGGAGGGGGTCAGGGGGAAGCTATTATCATGAAAACCACCTCGTTCATACTTGCCCTTATTATATCCATCTCCATCGGAAAAGCCCAGACGAACCATCAGGTCTCTTACTTTTCCCTTCAAGATGTGAAGTTATTAAGCAGTCCTTTTCTGCAAGCTCAACAGACTGATTTACATTATATCTTAGCTCTCGACCCGGACAGATTATCAGCTCCTTTCCTTCGCGAAGCCGGACTGACACCCAAAGCCCCAAGCTATACCAACTGGGAGAATACAGGACTGGACGGTCACATCGGCGGACATTACCTTTCCGCACTTTCCATGATGTATGCCGCCACCGGAGATACGGCGATATACCACCGTCTCAACTATATGCTCAACGAACTACACCGTGCACAGCAAGCTGTCGGCACAGGATTTATCGGAGGAACACCCGGTAGCCTCCAACTTTGGAAAGAAATCAAAGCAGGTGACATTCGTGCCGGAGGCTTCAGCTTAAACGGCAAATGGGTACCCCTCTATAATATACACAAAACGTATGCCGGACTGCGGGACGCTTACCTGTATGCTCACAGCGATCTGGCACGTCAGATGCTGATTGATCTTACCGACTGGATGATTGATATTACTTCCGGTCTTAGCGACAACCAAATGCAGGATATGCTCCGCAGTGAACACGGCGGCTTAAATGAAACGTTTGCGGATGTAGCGGAAATAACAGGCGATAAGAAATACCTGAAACTGGCACGCCGTTTCTCTCATAAAGTCATTCTCGACCCGCTTATCAAAAACGAAGACAGGTTAAACGGAATGCATGCCAACACACAAATTCCTAAAGTAATCGGATACAAACGGGTAGCCGAAGTTTCAAAGAATGACAAAGACTGGAATCATGCAGCAGAATGGGATCATGCAGCCCGTTTTTTCTGGAATACCGTAGTCAATCACCGTTCCGTGTGTATCGGCGGGAACAGCGTACGCGAACATTTTCATCCATCGGACAACTTTACGTCTATGCTGAATGACGTTCAGGGACCGGAGACTTGCAATACTTACAACATGCTCCGGCTGACCAAAATGCTTTATCAGAACTCCGGAGACGTTGACAACTCCAACAAACCGGACCCACGTTATGTAGATTATTATGAACGTGCACTCTACAATCATATCCTGTCATCACAAGAACCGGATAAAGGCGGATTCGTCTACTTTACTCCGATGCGTCCCGGACATTATCGGGTATACTCGCAACCGGAAACATCGATGTGGTGCTGTGTCGGTTCAGGCTTGGAAAATCATACCAAGTATGGTGAATTTATTTATGCGCATCAACAAGATACGCTTTACGTCAATCTTTTTATTCCTTCACAACTGAACTGGAAAGAACAAGGCGTTACATTAACGCAGGAAACTCTCTTCCCCGATGATGAAAAAGTTACCTTACGAATAGACAAAGCCGCTAAGAAGAACCTGACATTAATGATTCGTATACCGGAATGGGCAGGAAACTCAGAAGGGTATGAAATCACCATCAACGGCAAGAAGCACCTTTCTGACATACAGGCGGGAACCAGTACATACCTTCCCCTCCGGCGTAAATGGAAGAAAGGAGATGTTATCACCTTCCATCTGCCTATGAAGGTCAGCCTGGAGCAGATTCCCGACAAGAAAGATTACTATGCTTTCTTATACGGTCCCATCGTTCTTGCAACTTCTACAGGAACAGAAAACCTTGACGGAATCTATGCAGACGACAGCCGCGGCGGTCACATTGCCCACGGCCGGCAAACACCTTTGCAGGAGGTCCCGATGCTGATCGGGAATCCCGATTCTATCCGCCATTCTCTTCACAAACTGAGCGGAAGCAAACTAGCTTTTAGTTATGATGGAAACGTTTATCCGGCACAAAAGAGTAAATCACTGGAGCTTATTCCGTTTTTCCGCCTGCATAATTCCCGTTATGCCGTTTACTTCCGCCAAGCCAGTGAAGAACAGTTCAAAACGATTCAGGAAGAAATGGCTACAGCCGAACGGAAAGCGACCGAACTGGCGAACCGGACAGTTGACCTGATCTTCCCCGGTGAACAGCAACCGGAATCTGATCATAGCATTCAATATGAAGCTTCCGAAACCGGAACCCACAAAGACCGTCATTTCCGCCGGGCTAAAGGTTGGTTCAGCTATAACCTGAAAATAAAAGAAGAAGCAAGCCAGCTTATGATCACCGTACGGCAAGAAGACCGTAACAAAGCAGTGATCCTGCTGAATAACGAAAAACTGACCGTTCATCCCACTGTGAGCAAAGCCGACAAAGACGGTTTTATCAGACTCTGTTATCTCCTGCCCCGTAAATTAAAAGTAGGAAGCTGCGAGATTCTTTTTAAGCCGGACGGAACAGAATGGACCTCTGCCGTTTATGAAGTACGCTTACTGAAGTAACCGTAAGAACAAGAGAATGATCATCGTAAAAATCAAACTTCTATATAATCATTTAAACAAATTCCATTTATGAAAGCAAAACTATTAGTCAGCACGGCCTTTCTGGCAGCCTCGGTATCTCTTTCTGCACAAAAGAGTGCTACCATCACTGTACATGCCGACCAAGGCAAAGAAATTATCCCGAAGGAAATCTACGGTCAATTTGCCGAACACCTGGGTTCATGTATCTACGGTGGTCTTTGGGTAGGCGAAAATTCGGATATTCCTAATATCAAAGGATACCGCACGGACGTATTTAATGCATTAAAAGACTTGTCTGTTCCTGTTCTCCGCTGGCCGGGCGGCTGCTTTGCAGACGAATATCACTGGATGGACGGTATCGGTCCCAAAGAAAACCGCCCGAAGATGGTGAACAACAACTGGGGAGGAACGATTGAAGACAACAGTTTCGGAACACACGAATTTCTGAACCTTTGCGAAATGCTGGGCTGCGAACCATATATAAGTGGAAACGTAGGCAGCGGCACGGTAGAAGAACTCGCCAAATGGGTGGAGTACATGACTTCCGACGGTGATTCTCCAATGGCAAATCTGCGTCGCAAGAATGGCCGAGACAAGGCATGGAAAGTAAAATATCTCGGTGTAGGAAATGAAAGCTGGGGATGCGGCGGCAGCATGCGTCCTGAATATTATGCCGATCTGTATCGCCGTTATTCTACTTATTGCCGTAACTATGACGGTAATCATCTGTTTAAGATAGCCAGTGGTGCCAGTGATTACGACTATAACTGGACGGATGTACTGATGAATCGTGTCGGTCACCGGATGCAAGGTCTATCCTTACACTACTATACAGTTACAGGATGGAGCGGCAGCAAAGGTGCGGCAACCAAATTCAACAAAGATGATTTTTACTGGACGATGGGCAAATGTCTTGAAGTGGAAGATGTCATCAAAAAACATTGCGCCATCATGGACAAATATGATAAAGACAAGAAGATTGCCCTTTTGCTTGACGAATGGGGCACTTGGTGGGACGAAGAACCAGGAACGGTCAGAGGTCATCTGTATCAGCAAAACACATTGCGTGATGCCTTCGTTGCTTCTTTAAGCCTCGATGTATTCCACAAATATACCGACCGTCTGAAAATGGCGAACATTGCTCAGATAGTCAACGTTCTGCAATCTATGATCCTGACTAAAGACAAAGATATGGTACTTACTCCTACTTATTATATATTTAAGATGTACAAAGTGCATCAGGATGCAACCTATCTTCCACTCGACCTGACTTGCGAGAAAATGAACGTACGCGATAACCGTACAGTTCCCATGGTCAGCGCAACAGCTTCTAAGAACAAGAACGGAGTGATCCATATTTCTCTCTCCAACGTAGATGCAGACAACGCACAGGAAATCACAGTCAATCTTCCGGACGTAAATGCCAAAAAGGCGATTGGAGAAATCCTGACTTCTGCTAATCTGACTGATTACAACTCTTTCGAAAAACCTAATATTGTAAAACCGGCTTCCTTCAAAGAGGTAAAAATCAATAAAGGAATTATGAAGGTAAAACTACCGGCTAAGTCAATTGTTACTTTAGAGTTACAGTAATCTAATAGTAAATACTTACTGTATTATAAACAAGAAGGCTGTTAAAAAGCCTACAAAAAAGATAGCTCTTTTGGATGGTTAATTACACATAAAGAGCTATCTTTGCCAACATTATGAGAAATATGCCAAGTAATTGGCACATTGACAGACTAGCAAATCTATTAATTATTAAAGATATGAACGATAATAAACTTATGAATCGTGCAGCGGATAACATCCGTATTCTTGCTGCTTCAATGGTTGAGAAAGCCAATTCCGGTCACCCGGGTGGCGCCATGGGTGGTGCTGACTTTGTAAATGTACTCTTCTCTGAGTTTCTAGTATACGATCCTGAAAATCCGCGTTGGGAAGGTCGTGACCGTTTCTTCCTTGATCCGGGTCATATGTCTCCGATGCTCTATTCTACATTGGCATTGACAGGTAAGTTCACTTTGGACGAACTAAAAGAATTTCGCCAATGGGGAAGCCCTACTCCGGGACATCCGGAAGTAGACATCATGCGTGGTATCGAAAATACTTCCGGTCCGCTGGGACAGGGACATACTTTCGCTGTAGGTGCCGCTATCGCAGCTAAATTCCTGAAAGCACGCTTCAATGAAGTAATGAATCAGACTATTTACGCATACATTTCCGATGGTGGTATTCAGGAAGAAATCTCTCAGGGTGCCGGACGCATTGCCGGTGCATTGGGACTGGACAACCTGATCATGTTCTACGACTCCAACGATATTCAGCTTTCTACAGAAACGAAAGATGTAACCGTTGAAGACACTGCCATGAAATATGAAGCATGGGGATGGAACGTACTCAGCATCAATGGTAATGATCCTGACGAAATCCGTGCAGCTATCAAAGAAGCTCAGACAGAAAAAGAGCGCCCGACTCTGATTATCGGTAAAACCGTTATGGGTAAAGGCGCACGCAAAGCAGACGGTAGCAGCTACGAAGCCAACTGTGCTACACACGGCGCTCCACTCGGTGGCGACGCCTATGTAAATACAATCAAGAATTTGGGTGGCGATCCTGTCAATCCGTTCGTGATTTTCCCGGAAGTAGCCGAACTGTATGCAAAGAGAGCAGCAGAATTAAAGAAAATCGTAGCTGAAAGATATGCAAAGAAGGCCAAATGGACCAAAGCCAATCCGGAACTGGCAGCTAAACTGGAAGCATTCTTCTCCGGCAAAGCTCCTAAAGTAGACTGGGCTGCCATCGAACAAAAAGCAGGTACTGCCACTCGTGCCGCTTCTGCAACTGTTCTGGGTGCTCTTGCAATGCAGGTAGAAAATATGATCGTTGCTTCTGCCGACCTTTCTAACTCTGACAAGACTGACGGTTTCCTGAAGAAAACTCATTCTTTCAAGAAGGGCGATTTCAGCGGTGCATTCTTCCAGGCCGGTGTATCTGAATTATCAATGGCTTGTATCTGTATCGGTATGTCACTTCACGGTGGTGTGATCGCTGCTTGCGGTACCTTCTTCGTATTCTCCGACTATATGAAACCTGCCGTACGTATGGCTGCTCTGATGGAACAGCCTGTGAAGTTCATCTGGACTCATGATGCATTCCGCGTAGGTGAAGACGGTCCTACTCATGAACCGGTAGAACAGGAAGCTCAAATCCGCCTGATGGAGAAACTGAAAAACCACAAGGGACACAACTCTATGTTGGTACTTCGTCCGGCTGATGCGGAAGAAACGACTATCGCATGGAAACTTGCCATGGAAAATATGTCTACTCCGACAGGTCTGATCTTCTCCCGTCAGAATATCGCTAACCTGCCTGCCGGAACTGATTACGAACAAGCAGCCAAGGGTGCTTATATCGTAGCCGGTTCAGACGAAAATCCGGATGTAATCCTGGTAGCTTCAGGTTCCGAAGTGTCTACTTTGGTAGCCGGTACAGAGTTGCTTCGCAAGGATGGCGTAAAAGTTCGTATCGTATCTGCACCATCAGAAGGTCTGTTCCGCAGCCAGTCTAAGGAATATCAGGAATCAGTTCTTCCGGCTGATGCCAAGATATTCGGTCTTACTGCCGGTTTGCCTGTCACTCTTCAAGGTCTGGTAGGTTGCCACGGCAAAGTATGGGGATTGGAATCTTTCGGTTTCTCTGCTCCTTACACAGTATTGGATGAAAAACTTGGATTTACTGCCGAGAACGTATATAATCAGGTAAAAGCAATGATTTAATGAAAACAATTGGATTAGCATGCGACCACGCCGGTTTTGAACTAAAAGAATATGTTCGCGGCTGGCTGGAAGTAAAAGGCTGGGCTTACAAAGATTTCGGAACCAACTCTGCCGCAAGCGTAGATTATCCGGACTATGCCCATCCGCTGGCCCTAGCAGTAGAATCGGGTGAATGTTATCCCGGTATTGCGATCTGCGGCAGCGGAAACGGAATCAACATGACTCTGAACAAGCATCAGGGAATACGTGCTGCTCTTTGCTGGAATGCAGAGATCGCACATCTGGCCCGTCAACATAATGACGCTAATATTCTCGTGATGCCGGGACGCTTCATCAGCACTGAGGAGGCGGACATGATATTGACAGAGTTCTTCTCAACACAGTTTGAGGGGGGACGCCATCAAAATCGTATTGATAAGATTCCGGTAAAATAATGCCTGAAAATCTATAAAAATAAGGTGGAATATTTAATAAATATCCCACCTTATTTTTAAAACATGAGGCTCAAGGAATATATAACCATAGTCTTTGTCTTCATTTTCCTTCTATATCTTTCTCAAGTTAAAGCCATCTACTATAACACATCTGTTGAAGAAGATTGCTATATACACTTATGACTAAGTTTACCATTGAACAATGTAATAAGACAATCCTATTTCCAAAGAGGGAACAATTAAATGAAATTTTTCACGAGGGCGTATAGACAATTCACCTATACTGGTATTTTTGTGAAGTCCTTTAATTTTAGCATACAAACAATTCACACCCAACCTAATTCCCAAGCGGGAGTCAAAAGCATATTCATAAGCAATCCCCATATTGCCTCCCACTGTCGAACATGTTGTATTATAATTCTCCAACTGCGATATTGTTCCCTTACTTCTATAATTAACATATCCAATACCAGCACTCACATACATAATCCCATCCAAAAATCCAGCCTGCCGTTTAATAAAAGAAATCTGCGGAGCTACATAATAGAACGATTTTTTTTCATTGATTCCCGATGATAGCACTCCATCATGTTTCTTTGTACCATTACTATAGTCATAATAAAACAATCCACATCCTATATTACTGTAAGGGGTATAAGTCATCAATTGTATTGAAGAAACAAAAGGAACATCATTTTTATTATTTCCTATATACCAAGAGCTGCTTCCATTTTTTTGTATACCAGTAAAACCAATCCCTAACCCGACATCCAAGATATATACTCGTTTATATGACTCGTTATTAGTTGAAACATTCAGTGAATCTTTCTGAGCATACAAAGAGTTGATACTGAACATCAAAGATATTAATCCCACTAGCAGGCATTTGTTTTGTTTCATAATAAGTGTGTTTAATAAAAAGAGAAAAAACGAAAGCTCCCTTAATCAATCATCATTTTGTTTCAACCCACAAAAATTTGCTATTTTCAGCAATAGCTATCATAGTTTTTAATCGAGAAACAGCTGATACATCTAAAGATGAAGCATCAATTTGGGCATATACTTGTTTAGTATAATCACGAACAGTTGATTTATCATCCATATTCACTAAACCATTAATATAACTCTCTACAAGCTGAAATTCAGATACTCGCTGAGGAAATTCTTGCTTCATTAAATTCATCAGTTGATCAACAGAAGTACTTTTCTTAACCAGATCCATTATTTCCAGCAATCTTGTCTGAAGCAACAGGGGCATTTCTTCTGTATATCCATAACTTTTCAATTTTTTGTTAGTAGAATTATATAAATAATAATTAGAAAAAGTACCATTAGCTATTACGGGATCTTCCCTCATCATATTATATATTGTCTTATTATGATCATTTCCAATTATTTCATAAGGTCTTAACGGAGCATCGTATACCTTCCAATTTGAACTCAAATGCCACCAATTTCTAGGAAGATCATCATCTGAAGCCGCACAAATAAGTGAGAATACAACAGCCGTAATCAAGCCACCTCTAGGTGTTAAACCTTTATTTACTCCCCAACCATAACCCCAAGCATCTCCTACAAGAAAACGCTTTATTCGATTCCAAAAGGGACCACGAGTCTGTATTTTATTAGCATTCAAGGTTTCTATAAAGTCTATTAACTCTTGAATTTCAACATCTTGTGTTTTTTCTTGATTTTGTTGTGTATTTATAACAACATCATTTGAGTTTGAACAAGAATAAAAACAATTCATTACAAGTAGTAATGAGACACAAAATACAATTTGCTTAATCGTCTTCATAATTTCAATTTTTAAAGTAGGTACTATTAAAGAATTACATTGCATCATTTTTCTATTTGCCATTATACCAAAAGAGAACTATATGATACTAATTTAACACCAAATATATTCGTTATTTTTGTAACGTCCAACTTATTATCGCATAAAGTGTAATAATTTCATCCTCTCCAGTACATTATCCGCCGAGATATTTTATATAATATGCCATTAAGATCAATGAAATGTTCAGTCTAAAATCCTTCACTTACGTTGATTCTAGTGCGTAAAATATCATAGATACAATTATGACACATAGTTTTTTATAATAATCATCTATTTTTTATGCAAACTTCAAGATTACAAAAGAACAATAATATCGTCTTACTATATGACGAAGTTAAAAAACAGAAGTTATGGGTAAACTGAATATGAAAGACTGGATCGGTCAGACGATCCTGAATAAAAAGGTCATTTCCATTCCTATCATGACACATCCGGGCATCGAGCTTATCGGAAAGACGGTTCATGATGCAGTAACGAACGGACAGGTGCATTATGAAGCAATCAAAGCGCTCTGCGACAAATATCCTTCTGCTGCCGCAACGGTTATTATGGATTTAACGGTAGAGGCGGAAGCATTCGGAGCCGAAATTGTATTTCCGGAGAATGAAGTTCCAAGCGTATCCGGTCGTTTGCTCGCAGACGAAGCTGCCATTGAGACCTTGGAAATACCGGCACTGAATAAAGGAAGGATTGCACAATATCTCAAAGCGAATATGCTGACTGCAAAGAATATCACAGACCGTCCGGTGCTGGCTGGTTGTATCGGTCCTTATTCATTAGCGGGACGCTTATATGATATGTCTGAGATCATGATGCTGATTTATATCAACCCCGAGGCAGCCAACACTTTGCTGCGCAAATGTACCGATTTCATTATTCGGTACTGTATGGCCCTGAAAGCGACCGGAGTGAATGGAGTGGTAATGGCGGAACCTGCTGCCGGATTATTATCCAATGAAGATTGCCTGCAGTATTCTTCTGTATTCGTAAAAGAAATAGTTGAGAAGGTTCAGGATGATCATTTCACCGTTGTACTTCATAATTGCGGGAATACAGGAAATTGCACCCAGGCTATGGTATATACGGGTGCGGCAGCCTATCATTTCGGAAATAAAATCAACATGGAAGAAGCATTGAAAGAAGTTCCTGCCGATGCTCTTGCGATGGGTAATCTTGATCCGGTCAGTCTTTTCAAGATGTCGAGTCCGGAGGAAATGAAAAAAGCGACTCTACAGTTATTGGAAGCCACTGCCGCATATCCGAACTTCGTTCTGTCGAGCGGTTGCGATATACCGCCATATACGCCATTAGCTAATATAAATGCTTTTTATACAGCATTGGAAGAGTTCAATGAAACTCGAAATTAGGCTGTCATTCAGATAATGTCAATTAATAATGATTGAGCAAGAACTCACTTATCAAGACTTACGAATCCCATCGTCCGAAATTTATGAAGCAATGGGATACAAAGATTCTATACCGGATCAGATGGTAATAGATGAGACTAATACGTTGCTAAAACGGGTTATTCCCCTGCTTCGCCCTCGGTTCGCATTCTTCTTTATGGAAGGTACACTTGATATCGAAAAAGAGACTCTTAGCGTACAAAGCATCCATCCACCCACTGTCAATCCTATACAAGACACCATTCCCACACGGAGCCCTGAGCAAAACACTTTTTCTACACAAAGTAAAAGTACCGTTTTCTCTGTTGGTAAAACCATCGCCCGTCAATTAAGAGGATCGGAAGCGTTTGTCTTTTTTGCAGCTACTGCCGGAACTGAGTTTGAGGTATTCCAGCATACGTTGCAACAAGAAGAAGATATGGTCAAAATATACATAGCAGACTCGTTAGGGAGTATTATTGCAGAAAAGACGGCTGATTGCATGGAAGTCGCTTTGGCTGAATATATACGGGAGAAGAACTGGAAACATACCAACCGATACAGCCCAGGATACTGTGGATGGCACGTTTCGGAACAACAAAAACTGTTCCCATTGTTCCCCATAGCTGCTCCCTGTGGCATCCGGTTGACAGATTCCAGCCTCATGGTACCCATCAAATCAGTTAGTGGCGTCATCGGAACGGGCACTAATGTCCGCAAGCTTGAATACACTTGTGGACTGTGCACTTACGAAAACTGTTATCGCAAAAGAAAACACAGATAAATTTGTGATCGGGGGCTTACTAAAAGTCGGTAGTACCACCATTCTCCTCCTTCGGGAAGGAGTGGTCGAAGACCGAGGTGGTAGGTGAAGAAATAAATTAATGATAATAAACAAGTTATATAATTACCTACCACCTCCCCCTACGGGTACTCCTCCTTCCCGAAGGAGGAGACTTAAGATACTATCGACTTTTTAGTCAGCTTTATATCTTCTTTAATGGCCATTAAAGAAGATATAAAGCCCTATCATAGTTACGATAAGCAACCCCCATAAGATAAGTACAATGCGGGCAGGCTTTTCTTCGATCTTCTCCATATTCAATATTGCCGTCTGAGGAGTCTTATCCAATAGACCGACAACTACCATCCCTATCCCGATAATAACGAACAGATAGAAGGATAATAACATAAAATGAGGCCATGCAGAATATTGATCCGCAGGAAATACCCATAGATACAATACACCTACTCCTATACTGAATACCGTCCCCACTGTCAGGGCAGCGTTAGCAGCCAACGTAGTCGTACGCTTCCAGAAAACGCCAAAAAGGAAAACTGCCGCCATAGGAGGTGCAATGAATCCCAATACAGACTGGAAAACATTGAATAAATTCAGTCCGTGAATGCTGTCAATGGCAATCGTTATGATTACCGATATCAGAGCACCGGCTACCGTCACCACTTGTCCGACCCGGATGATCTCCTTCTGCTTCGCCTGCGGGCGAATCTTCTTCACATAAATATCCATTGTAAACACGGTACTCAAAGCATTCAATGCCGATCCGATAGTACTGACAAGCGCGGCAGTCAACACAGCCAACACCAGCCCCACCATCCCGACAGGAAACAAATGGGTTACCATCGTCATATACGCCTCATCGGGATTCTCCAACTGCGGAAACAAGGCCAGACAGATGATACCCGGAAGAATATAAAGAGGAACATCCAGTATTTTGAGCCATCCGGTAAAGTTCGTTCCCAACTGTCCTTCTTTCAGACTTTTGGCTGCCAACACAGGCTGTACCATCGACTGATCCGTACACCAGAACCATACTCCCATCACAGGATATCCCAAAATAATCGGCAACCAAGGGAAAGCGGTATCATCATTCGGTCTGAACAGATTCCAGAAGTCTGCCGGAACGGCATCTGTCAGAGCCGATATACCACCAACTTTATAGATTCCTACAATAGCCAACGCAGCCGAAACAAGAATCAACAGGATCATCTGATAAACATTCGTGTAGGCAACCGCTTTCAATCCTCCGAGCATCGTAAAGAATGCGGATATGATCAGCAATATCAAAGCGGACTGCCACATCGGTATATCGAATACCTGACGAATCAGAACGCCACCCGCAAACAATGTCAATGCTAGCCAGGAAATCAAGATTGTAACAATCGTATACCATGCCAAGATATTACGGGTAGACTGTCCGAACCGCTTTCCCATAAACTCCGGCAAGGTGGAAACACGAGAACCCAAGTAACGGGGAGCGAAAACAAAAGCAAGCAGGCATATAAAAACGAAGGCATACCAGGCATAATTGCCCGAAACGATGCCGGTAGTAAATCCGGCGCTGGCAGAAGCTATCAACATAGACGGCCCCACATTAGTCCCCCACATGGAGAATCCGATGTGGTGCCATCTCAAAGAATGTTCCGCCAAAAAGAGACTGCTCCCCTTCTTTCGTTTGGAACTTGCCCATATACCAATGGCGATAAGAATCAGAAAATAGGCAATCAGAATGCCCCAATCCAGTGTGTCTAAGAATTTCGCGTGCATAATTCAAGTATTAACAATTAAAATATTCTTAATCTCTTTTCCCCATCAGCACTTTGGCGACCGCCACGGCAGTATTAGCATTATCACTATACCCGTCAGCACCGATTTCATCGGCAAATCCCTGACTCACGGGTGCTCCTCCGATCATCACTTTCACCTGATCGCGGATCCCCGCCTCTTCCAATGCCCGGATCACATCCTGCATATAAGTCATAGTGGTAGTCAGCAAGGCACTCATACATAAAATGTCCGCTTTGTTTTCCTTCACCGCTTCAACAAACTTGTCGCAAGTAACATCAATACCGATATTAATCACTTCGAAGCCACAACCTTCCAGCATGGAAGCCACGAGGTTCTTTCCAATGTCATGCAAATCTCCTTTTACAGTACCGATCACAATTTTCCCGATAGTAGCAGATGCATTCCCCGCCAGTAAAGGTTTCAAAAGTTCCAAAGCTCCTTTCATTGCACGCCCCGCCATGAGGAGCTGGGGGACAAAGGCCTTGCCGTCCTGAAAGCGCTGGCCGACTTCGCCCATAGCCGTAATCATATAGCCGTTGATAATATCCTGCGGAAGCACTCCGGCAGCAATGGCATCCTTTGTAACTTCAACAGCCGGTTCCAGTTTTCCGGCTACAATGGCATCATACAAAGGTTTCATCCGATCCTCTTCCTGAGACTTTTCTTCTCTGATCCGAATACTTTCCTGTGCATTATCCTGTTCTCCAACGGGTTGATTCGTGTGAACATCTGCAGACACAGACGAAGAAGAGCCGGTATATTCCTCAATGATTCTCATTGCCTGCTCCACTTCCCTCTCATTGTGGAAATCCATTTCCAGATGCACTCCGTCTGCCCCGATATGGTCCAACAAAGGTTTCAGTTCCTCCAGAGTCACCCAGCAAGCCATTACGCTCTTGCCTCCTGCCAATATCTTCTTATATAAATCGTACCACTTCGGAGAACCTCCCTGCGGCTCGCCGACACCGGGCGTCCATTGGATGGCATTCAGTTCTTCAATCTCCAGCAAGGCGGGAAGATGATGCATCGCTCCCACTCCATCAAGATGATAGAGCGTATAATCGATTTTCTGACATTGCTCACGAATAAACGGCTGCACAAAACGACGATAATCATCCTGACTGATCATGGTAGAAATATCGCTCTGCAACTTACTCATCTTGCCCGGAGCCCATGAAGAGAAATAGCAGAATGCCATTTCATCCCCTTCACGGATAATGTCGTAGAGTTCATCAAAGACTTTAAAATAGATGTCATTGATCTGCTGCATCTGTTGCTCCAGCACTTCGGGTTGCATCACCGTATCCAGCAATACCATATCCGTACCTTTCAAAGCTGCCAATACATCCAGTCCTTCCATCAGGTCGGGCATACCAACAAAGTAGTTTCCGTTGGCTTTAGCCTTACAGGCTTTCAGAAGTTCTTTATGCAAGAGCCAGTTCGGATGTTCGGGATTGAATACGATCTCATCATTAAAGTTCGGATCGGGATGTATCCAGATCGTATCTTCGCCTCCTTCAAATACTCCGCCCAGAATAGCAGCCAGCGAGCCGGGACCCAACTGAGTATTTGCAACAGGCAGCATATCCGCCATCAGACTACTGTGAGCGACATACCAATCCAGATATTCCGCCCGCCATTGAGGGTCGAACCACTTCTGCGACAAATCCCTTGCCGGAGCAGGTGGAGCAATGTCGGCGTGCGGTTTCACGCCTTCCTGAAAGTGTTCCCACATAGAAAGAATAATTCCTTTATGATTCCACCAATTTATATAACGCTGTTTCGTTTCTTCTAAGTTTGTTTTCCAAGTTTTCATCGCTATTCTTTATTTAGTCCAAAATCCTTTGTAATTATGATCTATGCGCAAGGCAATACTTTTGCTTAAATCCATCTCGTCCGTACAATTCACTTCCTCCGGATAAATCGGGATAACGGCATTCTCACGCACATAAACAGGCATCTCTTCCAAGGGCACATACACCTCTTTCAGCCAGCGTCCGCCTTGCAACCGTTCGCCGGTAAAGAAATTCACCCACTGTCCTTCGGGGAGATAAATGTCGCGACGGTTTTCGCTATTCATCACCGGAGCTACCAGGAAATCATTGCCGAAGTAATATTCGTCATCGATATGCCAGCAGAGTTTATCTTCCGGATGATGCAGGATGAGTGCCTGTAACAATGGCCAGCCACTTTCTACTGCCAGTTTACTTTGCTCTATGATGTAGGGAATCAACGAGTAACGCAGTTTCCACCACTTCTTCACCAGCGGGGCGATAGCCGGATAATGCCAGGGTTCCCGCTTATTGGTTCCATGATAACGGATATGTGAGGTGAACACTCCAAACTGGGTCCAGCGCATATAGACGTCATCCGCTACGATTGAGTTCATAAAATTGGGCAAGGTATGGAATCCGGGGACATCATGGCTCCAGAAGGCAAAGCCCGATAAACCGAAGTGCAGGCCTCCTTTGAGTGAACCGGCCATGCCATCCCATGAACTGCAGGAGTCACCTCCCCAGTGCAACGGATAACGCTGGCAACCCGCCCAAGCGGCACGTGCCCAGACAATGCCGTCCCCTGTTACCTCCTTTGTTATTTCGTAAGCTGCTTTCTGATAGAGCAAGGCATACAGGTTATTCAACAGTTCCGGTTTCATGCCCTTGTAGACAGCATCCATGTGGATATTTTCTCCGAAATCGGTTTTAATACAGGTGACTCCCATATCCAGAAGTTGCTTTAATAGCCCCTTGTACCATTCGGTTGCCTTCGGATAAGTAAAGTCGATAGTACCCGCATAATCCAGAGCCGAGAAGTTGGAACCGTCCGTGTCCTGCTGCTTCGTCAGAGGAGCTATATACTCATTCGCCTTTGCCTCTTCGATCTGTTCCGCATCTTCAGCAACATAAGGTAACTGCCATAAGGACACACGATAACCGTTCTTCTTCAATCTCTGAATGAATCCTTTCGGGTCGGGAAAACGTTCCTCGTTAAACTTCCATTCACACAGCCAGTCGGTTCTGAACCATCCGGTATCCAGATGGATGACATCGCAGGGATAATGTTCGGCACGCATACGGTCGCAGATCTCATTTACTTCGTCGGCACTGAAATAAGTCATCCGGCTCATCCACACTCCGAAGCTCCAGAGAGGAGGCATCGAAGGATATCCGGTCAGGTCACGGTAGCCGCGAAGTATCTCTTCCATCGTATCGCCGGCAATGACAAATGCATCCAGCATAGCCTGATCGCTCAGGAACTGTACGGAGCGGGTGGAATGTCCCGCCAGCGAAAGTTTGCTGTGGGCGCAGGTATGGTAAAAAGTCCCGTACATCCGGCTGGAGAGATAGAAAGGTATATTCTTATAGGTACGCCGGTTATTTACTCCCTGCCCGTCCTGATTCTTGAGGAAAAGCGTTTGTCCGCTCAAGTCCATTTTGAAGAAACGCTCTCCGGTTCCTGCAAAGCATTCGTCCGGCCGGCTCTCGAAAGAAAGGGTGGCACGTTCCTTTTTGCCCGTCCGTTTGCAGAAGGCAATGGGCAGTCCGTCATAGCGGGGAGGTGAGAAATGATCGTATGCTGCCAGGCGGATTTCGCGTTTGCCGTCAGGATACAGAGTGATGTCCAGTGTTTCCTGAGGATCGGGCAGTAACTCGCTCCATCGGTCCAAAGCCGGCTCTTCTACATTGATAGCGGCACGCTTCGTCCCGTCTTGGGTGAAAAGAATCCATTTGCCTCCCTGCTTCTCTACAGACAAAGGTACTCTGCGAATCCGTTCGCTGAATTGCAGCATTTCCGACTGATCTGTCAGTTCATATTCACCAAATCCAAGAAACAGACGGGTAATGCCGATATTATACTGGCGTATGATCAACGTATATTCTTCTCGGGGGACAGCCGTATCCGCAGCCATATCATTGGCTGACAGCTGTTTCTGAAAGGGAACCGTGACACAGATATCCCCGTCCCTTTCATAAACGGCTGTCGGTTTACAGGCTTTCCAAAGTGACTCATCCCTTGATAACTCTGTATCGAAATCAAGGAAATCGAACAAATGGTAATTAGTAGGTTTCATTTATGATCTATTATTATTAGTTTTATCTTCATGCAGACTTCACAAGTCTCTATGGCCCCACTTTTTGCACAGTCCGACACTGCGATAGGCTCAGTGTCGGACTGTACTTACTCCGGTTTTATCCTTCCGGCCTTATTCTTAATGCTTTCTGTCACTTGTGGTCCGTTATTTTTCCATACATTCCGATTGCCGGGACGATTCGAGTCGAAACGTTCAGTCGGACACCAGTTGTTTTCAATCGTATATCCGTCCGTAGCTTCATCCAAATAAATATAAAAGGCCCTGTCATTGGTGGCGTAAGATGCTTCTTCGAGATGTTCGATCCGATTATTCCGCATCACGGAGCCCGGTTGGTTGGAAAGCGTATAAAGTCCTCCGGCATCATACAGACGACGGGCAAAGTGATGTACGTAGTTGGCTTCTATCCGGTTGTTTTTCATTCCGCTTTCCAGCGATGTCCACCCCCAGCCGACACAAATACCCGAATAATTCAAGTGACAGACTTCATTATGGGAAATGTCGATACCGCTGACGTATCCCGCACCGATCCCCACGCACCCCCAGTCTTCATTGGTCACATCGGTGATCAGATTATTTTTAATGTTAATGTCCGTGCATAGGTTACGTTCTTCCGGAGGGATGAAAGGCACATGCGTCTCAAAACCTCCGTCGGGGAATGCACCAATCAGTATGCCTGTACCGCCGATATCCGAAAAGACACAATTCTCTATGCCAGAAGATGAAACAGCCCATTCATAATCCAGTCCGGTAGATGCCAGATGCCGGAACCTGCAGCGACTGAACGTAAGATGCTCAGTACCCCGTACACGTATTGCCGTTTCGGGGCGTGCAATCCACGCCTGGTTCTCCAGTTCCGCTTTCTCCGGAAGTCCCGGTTCATGCAGTTTATAAGCATCCAGCAGAGGAAAACCTCCTTGCAAAGTGACATGTCCCTGATAGGAAGGACGCATCCATGAAGTATGGGCAAAGGTGATTCCTTCCACTCGAATATGCCGCACCGGGCGTTCCAATGTGCCGTCTACAATCATCAATGTTTCCAGAGCAGGAACGATCACTTCGGCAGTCTCCATATCTTCTTCCGAGCGGGGATAATAGTAGATTGTCCCCGACGGATATTCCTGAAACCACTCTCCGGGTTGGTCCAGCAGTTCCAGAGCATTCGTCAGGCAAAAGGAAGAGTTGCCTTTCTCTCCCCCGATGATGGGCTGAGGCCACGGATGGGCAAACTCCAGATGACTCTCCGGTTCGTGAAAGCGAATGACGGCCTGTTCTCCCCTGACGTCTATACTCTTCACACGCAGAATGGCAATCGCCCAACGTTGATGAACTATCATTTCCAGTCGACGGGCATTGGGGAGGTTTCCGATCTGAGAAGCAGGGATTATTATCGTCTGTTCTTCCGGATTGAAATCAATCATCCGTTCCATCACTCCATCAGGAAACTGTGCCGCCCGCTGGGCCTTGTTACCATCTACCCACATCTGGCGGGTTTCTACGATTCTATTTCCAAAGGATGGCGCCTTTGCCACCCATATTTTTGATCTTAATTCCTTTGCAATCCGAGGATCATCACATCCCTTTTTCCATCCGGTCACTGCCACTCCGCCACTGATGACAGGATGCGCATTCTCCACCGCACGGATGAGTGTCGGAGAATCGGGCGTGCCGCTATCCTCCGGTCGGATAAACAAAGGAGCGGACTGTGCATAAACCCCGTCTTCCAAACAGATACAAATTCCTCCGGCCGCCTCGGGACGATTCAGCCTTCTCCATTCACGAGCCTGCTTGATGGCGCGATTCAAGGTAAGATAAGGAGCTTCTTTGGTACCTGCATTCCTGTCACTCCCATGCGGAGAAACATAAACCTCGCCTGCGACGAGAACGGAAAATAAACCTAAAGAAGCCATAAAAAGAAGAACAACGATTGTCTTTTTCATGGTACAAACTCAATGTGCTATTATAGTTAGGACGGGCATACATCAATTTAGTACTCGAATAGGATGAAAATAATAAAAATGCCATTGCTACAATTGGAGTACTTTCAGTATTCAGACTATTCAGTTTTACTCGCAAACGACTTGATAGAAGGGGATAGCGGCTGAAGGCACTATTTTGTACCCTGTCTTTAGGAGCTTCTAAACGGTGCAAGTGGCTTCAGTCCTTTCATCCTCAATAATAAATCCATAGTTAATTGGTTATAGCTCTTTGCATGCAAGTTGTAGCTACTCCGCATGCGAGGTGAATTTTATAAGCTCGGCGCTAAACGTCACTCAGTACCGAGGCGAAGGGTACTCAACACCGAGGGTAAGATTGGTGGGATACCGGCTTACTTCAAATCAATAAACTAACCAATAGTTCAGATAAAAAACAGAAGGTCTGTTTACCTCAAACAGAGCCTGTGTTTATTCCAAACAGAACCTTTGTTTGAGATAAACACAGGCTCTATTAAGTCAGTAACTACCGACGTTCGAATGGATTATTTTTCAGGCTGAAGGGACTGAAGCCACTTGCACCGTTCAGAAGCTCCTAAAGACAGGGTATAAAATGCCCCCTTCAGCCGCTATCCCCTTCTGACTGGGCATTTGCGGACAAGGCTGAAAGGACTGAATACGGAATGTCGTTTCTTTGTTGGCGAGGTCGAGTTTTGCCCCTTTTTGTTCCGAAAAGAAGCAAAAACTTATAATTCAAATCCGTACAAAACGAATTCTATGATCGAATAAACCCGACTATAAACTGATAACAGAAATAGCCACAAACTACAAATTTCAGGAATGTTCCCAGTAGAAATCCAATCAATGATCCTACCCCCGATCTAAGTGCTTGAGAAAACTCTTTATTCCCTAGCAATTCGCCAATAACTGCTCCCAAGAACGGACCGAAAATCACTCCCCAAGGCAGGAAAAGAAGGCCGATAAGGGTCCCGATGATACATCCCCAATTGCCCCATCTGCTACCACCGCTATACTTGCTGCCAAGCATAGGGGTGAAGTAGTCCAAGACTTGCACGACAAGAACAATCAGCAGCCATACAATAAGTTGTGTGGTAGTGTATTGAACCTTATCCGTAAAATGAAGAAGGACCAATCCCAAATAAGCAACGGGAGGACCGGGCAGAAAGGGAAGAATACACCCCATCAGTCCGGTAATGAGGCATAGCACCCCTAGTATAATCAGAATAATATCTAACATCGTTTTATTTCATTTGAAAGACGTACTTTATATCCGGTGGCAATTTAAGCAAATAAACCGAATCCTCCAAAAAACAATCAGTAACGCCGGGAAGGAGTATAATCAATTCTATAAATACGATCGAAGAAAGGACTCCATTCATTCTCCGCAATCCCAAGTTGCAGACCGTAGAAATGCGTATCCACTTTTCTATATTCCAGCATCTTGTCTGTCAGTTCCGGTACGGATAAAGGTATCTTAAAATCACTGATCCATAGCACATCCGCATTCATATACTCCTTTTTTGACTGAAGCAGCCGGAAAGTAGCTTGCAGCATTCGGGTAGCATTCGTATCTCCACAAGAGGTGGTGGAGAAAAATTCAAGCAGCCGCGCCCTCTCTCTCCGCACATCAATCGGATTGATGGATACAGAAAAGGCAATCAGGAAACAGTCCCGACGTTGCCTGTCAGCTATTTCCAGTATTTTAATCAGCAGCGAATATGCAATCTTTTCCGGTTTCCCGACCATGCTTCCGGAAGTGTCCAGACAGACTATCATCGGCCCTTTCTGCGTAGCAGGCTTTATTTCCAATCGCCGTGCCGGTTGCATGATCTCGGATTTATAACGGAAGGTCTGAAGTTTTCGGGTAACGTACTTATAGACAAACAAATCTTCCAGCTCATCATCGGCACAATGCGCCAGTTCTGTAGGAAGCAATGCGTTCAGGTCATTCCCTACTGTGATACCCAAAATGTCACTTTTAGAAGAATGCTCCATCTTATATACATTCCCCTGCGCGACATGCAACTGCTCCTGTCCTTCATCGTCAGCCATACGCCCCATCTTATTGGCAACCTTGACCACTTCCGGATATTCTTTCTGAATGCGGACGATTTTGCGTATCCGCTCAAAATCCACCGTATTCCACATACCGCTCATCAAGCCCCAAGCCTGATAGAACTCGTCTTTCTCGATGTTATTTTGCCGGATATATCCGGGGATATTCCTGAGATTGGCATGAAGTCTGCGTTCGAAATCATCTTTGCGCTGTTCTATCTCCTTTTCCTTTTGCTCCTGCAAATCCCGTTGGAAAGCTTCTTTCCAGTCGTCCACCATCCTCTCCCAAACTTCCTCATCCGCATATCTCCCTTCATTGCCGAACTGCCCCTGATAAAACGCCCTGTCGAAACCATTACCTTCATGTTTGCCGGCAACCTCCTGCAGTAAAGCCTGCCATCCGTCTTTCCGCTTGGTCTCGGACCATTCCAGCACAAGTTCCATTCCTTGCTGTTCCGACTGGCTTTTCTGCATATTGTACTTTTGCTTTTCCAGATTCAGCCGGATAAACTGGCTCATCGCATCGTAAAAGATTCGGGCACATAGTTCATCACTCAGGACTTGTATCTTTATCATCGGATCGTTCATAACGGAAAGCAGGTAAGCGTACAACGGTTCATTATCCGCCTCCGCACACTCTCCGGTCGCTACATACTTATCCAGCACCTGCACATAAAATGCAGCATCATATCTAAGACTCATCGCCGTATCTCAGTTTACGGACATCCACCCGTGCCCATGCAATCTCTTTACGAAGGGTCGCCACATATTGTGCCACCCCTTTTTTATCTTCTTCGGAAATAAAAATATTCTCAGACAAGTCTTTTACTAATTTCTCAATCCGGCCGTGGGCTGTCTCCAACTCCGTCTCATAATCCCGGTCGGTGAGAGTCATATTGCCCAGCCACAACTGCTGTTGCTCTCCCCTCTTCAGCCGACGCATCGGAAAGCGGACACCATTGATATAAAGATTCTTCTCATCCCTGTAAAGTGTCACCCTTTCGGCACCTTGTTCCTTCATTTTGGTGGCATCCGAAAAAGTACGTATAATCGTTCGCTTCGGATTCAGCGGATCGGCATACATGACTCCTGTTGCAGGAACATCCTTCGGACTGTATTCTTTCAGATTCTTATAATCCACAATAAATATGTAGGTATTTCCCGTACCATGATTCTCTATCTGATAGTAGAAATGATCGATGATCATCAAATCATCGTCTCTGCGGTCACCTTTCTGACGGGCTTTCTCCAATGCTTCACGCACGCGGCTCACTTTCAGGTCCGACTTTAATGATAAGTTGATAGCGGCTATCTCCTTCACATAAGGAACAAACAGCGCACGGACAACGATCTGCCGGATATCCGCACACTCTTCCGGTTCATTCCACAAGCAGTGGTAAACAGGTAATAAATCTGTCAGACAGACTTCCTTCCGACCATGAATGAAAGCAGAAGCTTTCAGCAGCTTCACGATATTCTTCCAGCGACGGTCGCTCACATAGACATTCCGATGTACTTCCGAGCCTTGAATCTCGACTTTCTCCAGGTTCTTACGGATTTCTGTGATGCAGGACAGGACTTCGGCAGATACCTTGATCTGCCGTATCTCTTTCTGCCATCCAGCATATTCCTCATCCGAAATCTGCCACCGACATGCTTCCTGTTCTTCTTCGTCATCATCGTCCAGCAACATTTGATAGAACGCTTCCTCCTGTTTCACGCAAGTGCTGATAATGCGAATCAAGAAACGGTCCCACAAGGCTTCCAGTCCTTCGCCCTGCGTAGGCAGTTCATTACTGGCAGCCACCAGCAGCTTCAACGGAAGTTTCAGTTCCGTATCTCCATTCCGAAACAGCTTTTCATTGATGACCGTCAGCAACGTATTCTGAATAGCCGGACCGGCTTTCCATATTTCATCCAGAAACACGACATCCGCTGTAGGCAGATACCCGTCCACAGCACGCTCGTATTTATCCGATTCCTTCAGACGGCTGATGCTCACCGGACCAAAGATCTCATCAGGTGTGGAGAAACGAGACATCAGGTATTCAAATGCCCTTGCATCTACAAAAGCTCTCTTCAACCGACGGGCCACCATCGACTTTGCCACCCCAGGAGGTCCCAGCAACAAAATACTTTCGCCCGCCAAAGCAGCCAGCAAAGACAAACCGATTTCAGCCTCTTTCTCATATACCCCCCTGTTCATTTCGGACAGCAGCAACTGTATACGTTCTTTTATTTCCATATTATTCTTTGATTCTGCACATAAATAAAGATGTTATTCACCTTACCGCCTATGCATTGTTTGCAGATAAACGGCTTGCAAATATACGGTTTTACCTGTCATTAACATAAATACATCTTCTCTAATTCTGTCTTTTATACTCAAGAATTATCTTAAGGCATATTTAATATTGATTATTTATTCACCCAATATGCAATAAAAACAAAAGGAGGTAAATTTCCTTTCTCATTTTCCCCCATTTACATAAATAAAAACTATCTTTGCGATTCAGAATCCCGAAAGACGAAAGAAAATGGAGCAAATAGACAACCTAAAAGAGCTTATCAATCAAGGGGATGTGGACATAGCAATCAAGCAACTGGACCAACTTCTCCAAGACGATTCTGTCGAGAAAGATAAAGATATGCTCTACTATTTACGGGGAAATGCCTACCGAAAAAAAGGAGATTGGAAGCAGGCACTGGATAACTACCAGTATGCTATCGATCTTAATCCCGACAGCCCCGCTGTTCAAGCCAGAACAATGGCGATAGATATCCTGAATTTCTACCACAAAGATATGTATAATCAATAACCGAATTCAAAGATAACGTAATAAAATAGAGATTATGGCAAAAATTAAAGGAGCAATCGTAGTCGACACGGAGCGTTGCAAAGGATGCAACCTATGTGTAGTAGCGTGTCCGCTCGATGTAATCGCCCTCAACAAAGAGGTGAATATGAAAGGCTATAACTATGCCTGGCAAGTAAAAGAAGATACCTGCAACGGATGCAGTTCGTGTGCAATGGTTTGTCCCGACGGATGTATCTCAGTGTATAAAGTAAAAGTAGAATAAAAGAAAAAGAATATGGCAGAAGAAGTTGTATTAATGAAAGGAAACGAAGCCATCGCCCACGCAGCTATCCGTTGCGGTGCCGACGGATACTTCGGTTATCCTATTACTCCCCAATCGGAAGTGTTGGAAACGCTTGCCGAACTGAAACCGTGGGAAACAACCGGCATGGTAGTTCTCCAGGCAGAAAGTGAAGTGGCAGCTATCAATATGGTATATGGAGGCGCAGGTAGTGGAAAGATGGTATTGACCTCTTCCTCAAGTCCCGGCGTGAGTCTGAAACAGGAAGGTATCTCCTACATCGCAGGTGCCGAACTTCCTTGTCTGATTGTAAACGTAATGCGCGGCGGTCCCGGATTGGGAACCATCCAGCCGAGTCAGGCGGACTACTTCCAGACAGTGAAAGGAGGCGGTCACGGTGACTACAGACTGATTGCCCTTGCTCCGGCATCCGTACAGGAAATGGCGGATTTCGTTGCACTCGGATTCGAACTTGCTTTCAAATACCGTAATCCGGCTATTATCCTTGCCGACGGTGTAATCGGACAGATGATGGAAAAAGTAGTTCTTCCTGCACAGAAGCCACGCCGCACCGATGCAGAAGTTATCGAACAATGTCCGTGGGCTGCTACCGGAAAAGCGAAAGGTCGTAAACCGAATATTATTACTTCACTCGAACTGAAGCCGGAAGCAATGGAAATCAACAACATCCGTTTCCAGGCTAAATACAAACAGATTGAGGAAAACGAAGTACGCTTCGAAGAAATCAACTGCGAAGATGCAGAATATCTGATCGTAGCTTTCGGTTCCATGGCACGTATCGGTCAGAAAGCAATGGAACTCGCCCGCGAAAAAGGAATCAAAGTAGGTATTCTTCGCCCCATCACTTTGTGGCCGTTCCCGACCAAAGCCATTGCCGCCTACGCTGACAAAGTGAAAGGTATGCTCGTTACAGAATTGAATGCCGGACAGATGATTGAAGATGTCCGCCTGGCTGTCAATGGTAAAGTAAAAGTAGAACATTTCGGACGTCTCGGCGGTATTGTTCCCGATCCGGATGAAATTGTAACTGCTCTGGAAGAAAAAATAATCAAATAACGAAACGACGATGAATCCCGATAAAATAAGAAACGTATTGAACATCCTTTTCATGATATTGGCACTTGCCGCTATCATTGTCTACTTTGTAGTAGGAAAGGAAGATTTTAAAATGTTTATCTACGTATGCGGCGCGGCAATCTTTGTCAAGCTGATGGAGTTTTTTATACGGTTCACCAACAGATAAGGAGAAGAAGTTATGACTAAAGAAGAAATAATCAAACCTGAGAATCTGGTTTATAAAAAACCGACTCTGATGAATGATAATGCCATGCACTACTGCCCGGGTTGCAGTCACGGCGTGGTACACAAGCTCGTTGCCGAAGTCATTGAGGAAATGGGCATGGAAGAAAAAACGGTGGGAGTCTCTCCGGTAGGATGTGCAGTTTTCGCCTACAACTATCTGGATATAGACTGGCAGGAAGCCGCTCACGGACGTGCACCTGCAGTAGCTACGGCTATCAAACGCTTATGGCCCGACCGTCTCGTTTTCACTTATCAGGGTGACGGTGACTTGGCCTGTATCGGTACCGCCGAAACAATCCACGCACTGAACCGTGGCGAAAACATTACCATTATCTTTATCAATAACGCTATCTACGGTATGACCGGTGGACAAATGGCTCCGACGACTCTGGTAGGCATGAAGAGTTCTACTTGTCCTTACGGACGTGATGTCGAACTACACGGCTATCCATTGAAGATTACCGAGATTGCCGCCCAACTGGAAGGAACTGCTTACGTTACCCGTCAGTCGGTACAATCAGTGCCCGCCATCCGCAAAGCCAAGAAAGCAATACGCAAGGCATTCGAAAATTCGATGAACGGCAAAGGTTCCAATCTGGTAGAAATCGTATCAACTTGTAGCTCCGGCTGGAAGATGACTCCGGAAAAATCAAATAAATGGATGGAAGAACATATGTTCCCATTCTATCCGCTGGGTGATTTAAAAGATAAAGAATAACGCAAAAGTCAACAGAACAATGAAAGAAGAAATAATTATTGCTGGATTCGGTGGACAAGGCGTATTGTCCATGGGTAAAATCCTTGCTTATTCCGGACTGATGGAAGGAAAAGAAGTGAGCTGGATGCCGGCATACGGTCCTGAACAACGAGGCGGAACAGCCAATGTGACAGTGATTGTCAGCGATGACAAAATCTCTTCACCGATCCTGAGTAAATATGATACGGCGATCATACTGAACCAGCCTTCACTGGAAAAGTTCGAAAGCAAGGTAAAACCGGGCGGTATCCTGATCTACGACGGATATGGGATTATCAACCCTCCTACCCGCAAGGATATCAAAGTATATCGCATCGACGCAATGGATGCTGCCAACGAAATGAATAATGCAAAAGCCTTCAATATGATTGTACTTGGCGGTCTGCTGCAACTCCGTCCTATCGTGACTCTGGAAAACGTCATCAAAGGACTGAAGAAAACTCTTCCGGAACGCCATCACCACTTGATTCCTATGAACGAGGAAGCGATCAAAAAAGGGATGGAATTAATCCATGAAGTCTAAATAATTGACAATTGACAGTTGACAATTGATAATTGGCAATGATTGACAATTAACGGTTATGACACTATAATTGGTAATTGACAATTGACATAAAATGGCAAAATAACGCATACAGACGTTAATTGTTAATTGTCAATTGTCAATTGTCATTTTTTCCTGTATCTTTGCCTCCAATTATGAGACGAATCTTACTATTATATATATTATTCTCCGTTGTAGGACTGAGTGCTATCCATGCACAGCTCAACCCTGCCCGCCAACAAATCGACGAGAACGGACGCGACCAATATGGTAATCAGGTAGACCCTGCCATGATTCCGGACAAACTGGATAGTGCCAATGTTGAAGTACAGGGATTGCCACCTACACTCTACATGTGGCGCATTAAAAATCAATTGGGCGACCGGACAATGATTCCGGCAGATACAACTTATCATCACTTTCAGAATACGAATCTTACAGAAGGAATCACCGGACATTATAATTATCTGGCCAACCTAGGTTCACCGCGTCTGTCGCGTATCTTCTTTGAGCGTCGTTATCCGGAGCCAACCATCTTTATGGAGCCTTTCTCCAGCTTTTTCATTCGCCCGACAGAATTTAACTTTACGAATAGTAATGTTCCTTATACTAACCTGACCTATCACAAGGCCGGAAATAAGCAAAATGGAGAAGAACGTTTCAAATCTTATTTTTCAGTCAATGTAAACAAGAAGCTGGCTTTCGGCTTTAATATTGATTATCTGTATGGCCGAGGCTACTATAATAATCAAAACACTTCTTATTTTAATGCCGCGCTTTTCGGTAGTTACATTGGCGACCGCTATCAGGTGCAGGGAATCTATAGCAACAACTATCTGAAAACGAATGAGAACGGTGGTATCACTGACGACCGATACATTACCGCACCGGAAGAAATGGCAGAAGGAAGAAAAGAATATGAATCTGTCAATATCCCTACCGTACTCAATGCCAGTGCCAACCGTAACCATGACTTCTATGTCTTTCTGACACAACGCTATAATCTGGGATTCCACCGGGATATTCCACAGGCAGAAAATGATACGATGCCTGCCAAACAGGAATTTGTTCCGGTCACCAGCTTTATACATACCATTCAGGTAGAACGTTCGCGCCATAATTTCCGTTCGGATGATAATGTAGAAAACTATTACAAGCAAACTCTCCTTGATAAAGAGAATACATTCGTCAGAGACAGTACTGTCTATATCGGAGTCAAGAATACCATAGGTATTGCTTTGCTAGAAGGCTTCAACAAATATGCAAAAGCCGGATTGACAGCCTTTGCCTCACATAAGCTGAGCAAATATTCATTAATGAGCCTAGACCCGCTAAAGCAGGATAAATACAATGAGACAGAAATCTATATCGGTGGCGAACTGACTAAAAAACAGGGAAACTTTCTTCATTATCATGCAATCGGTGAAGTGGGAATGGCAGGAAAGGCTATCGGACAGTTTGATGTCAAAGGAGATATCGACTTAAATATCCCTTTATGGAAAGATACCGTCAGTGTGATTGCACGCGGAGAAATCAGTAATAAACTTGCTCCATTCTACATGCGTCATTACCACTCCAAACATTTTTGGTGGGATGATGATATGGATAAGGAATTCCGCACCCGTATCGAAGGCGAGCTGAGCATAGCTAATTGGGGGACCCGCTTAAGAGCCGGCGTTGAAAATATAAAGAACTATACTTATTTCAACCAGCAGGCATTACCGGAACAAAAAGGTGGTAGCTTGCAGGTAGTATCAGCTTGCTTCAATCAGGATTTCAAAGTGGGAATCTTCCATCTGGACAATGAAGTGATCTGGCAGAAATCCAGTGATCAGGCTGTACTTCCATTGCCGGAACTTTCGCTGTATCATAACTTCTATATGCAGTTCAAACTGGCGAAAAAAGTATTGAGTGTACAATTAGGTGCTGATGTACGTTACTTCACTAAATATGATGCTCCGGCCTATATGCCTGCTACACAGCAGTTCTACCTGCAACCGGAAGAAGGTAAAGTAGAGATAGGCGGTTATCCGATAGTGAATGTTTATGCTAACTTACACTTGAAACGTACCCGTTTCTATGTGATGATGTATCACGTCAATCAGGGAATGAGCAAACCTAATTACTTCCTGGCACCTCATTACCCCATTAACCCACGTGTGCTGAAATTCGGACTTTCATGGAACTTCTATGATTAACAAAACCTCTATGGCTTATGAAAACGCGCCCGAAATTGAGACTATTCAGATATCTGTTGCCGGTAGTCATTGTATTGGCACTTATCTTCTCTGTCCGCTATTGCGGTAAACAAGAAAAACCTCTGGGGCATCCGCGTGATTACGCAGCCATCGCCAAAGAAGGCATCCTGCATGTAGCCACCGAATATAATTCAATCAGTTTTTATGTAGACAGTGACACTGTCTCCGGATTCCATTATGAACTGATAGAAGCGTTCGCACGTGACAAGGGGCTGAAAACTGAAATCACTCCTGTCATGAGCTTCGACGAACGGCTGAGAGGATTAAGCGACGGACGCTACGATGTCATTGCTTACGGAATACTGGCAACCAGCGAACTGAAAGATTCTCTGCTTCTCACCTCCCCCATCATACTCAACAAGCAGGTGCTGGTGCAACGAAAAGCGAACGGGGAGAATGATTCACTTTATATCCGAAACCAATTGGACCTTGCCCAAAAGACACTTCATGTGGTAAAAGGCTCGCCTTCTATTCTACGTATTCAGAATCTGGGAAATGAAATCGGAGATACTATTTATATAAAGGAAATAGAGAAATACGGTTCAGAGCAGTTGATTTCGTTAGTTGCTCATGGAGATATCGATTATGCCGTCTGTGATGAAAGCATTGCCCGTGCAGTGGCAGATTCATTGCCTCAGGTAGATATCAATACCGCAATCAGTTTTACTCAATTCTACTCATGGGCAGTCAGCAAGCAATCACCCGCATTGCTCGATAGTTTGAATACATGGCTGGATAAATTCCAAAAAGAAAAAGAGTATCAAAAGATTTACCGGAAATACTATGGTGATAAATAGATAAAAAATAATACGCCGAAGACTTGACTTTCGCATTTGAATGTCGTATCTTTGTCAACGTAATCATAAAGTAGTTTCAGTTAAACTACACGTAAAGGAGGGAATCACAGTTCCCTCCTTTCTTTTTGTTACAATGAATGAAAATCAGCCTTTTTCCCAGCTTTTTGCTCATTTTACCCCCGAGCTTAGTCCGTTTTACCTCGTTTGTTACCATACTTAACATAGTATCTTATGACTAATTAGATGCTTTGTTATGATTAATCAGATGCTTTGTTATCCATAAACCGATGCTTTGTTCTCCCAAAACAGAAGCTCTGTTTCCGGACAGCTCCCAAGAGTTAACAATCAATAAAGTTGCTCTTGACAAAAATTTGCTCTACTTTTGAAAAAAATTCCCTTTTCGATGTCACGTTTTTAATCCGCCACCGTCTTATCAGTGTAAATGGAACTGAAACAATTTAAAATAACCGTTGTACCCCTTCGAGACAAGCTGCTGAACTACGCCCGAAGGATGACAGATGATCCTTCGGATGCGGAAGATGCCGTACAGGAAGTCATGCTGAAGCTGTGGAATCTGCGCCAGAAGCTAGACGAGTACAGAAGTATCGAAGCCGTAGCCATGACCATGACGCATCATCTCTGCATGGATATGTGGCGTGCCAAACGACCGGACACTCTATCACTCGACCGTGTACAGGCTCCCACCCCTTCGGCTACTCCGGAGCGACTGCTGGAAGAGAAAGATGAGTTCAGATTGATGCGGGAAATTATCGACTCCCTGCCTACGCTGCAACGAACGATTATTCGCATGAAAGACATCGAAGAGTACGAGACGGAAGAGATTGCCGAAATCACCGGCTGCAACGCAGAAGCCATCCGCAGTAATCTGTCGAGGGCCCGCAAGAAAGTAAGGGAAGTCTATTTGCAAACGATACAAGAACGAAAAAGGAGGAACAAAGCATGAAAGATATAGAAACCTTGCTAAACAAATATTTCGAAGGAGAAACCACTTGCGAAGAAGAACGCAGACTACGACGTTTCTTTGCCGAAGGGCTCGTACCGGAACATCTGGAGGTATATCGCCCGATGTTCGCTTTCTTCGAAGCGGAACAGAAGGAACTTGCGGAAATCTCCGGTAAAGGTAATGCCGCCGAGATGCCGGAACTCGCCCCATTCGAGAAAAAGACAAAAACGGTCAGACAGTATCTGACTTACAGTCTCAGTGCTGCCGCTGCCGCCATCCTGCTACTGGTGGGCATCTCCGGTATCTACCGTCATCTATCCCCTGCACCGGCCAACTATGTGATCATTGACGGTAAGGAATATACGGACGTTCATTTAATCCGTGAACAGGCGATGGTCGCCTTTCGTGACGTCAGCCTCAGCGAGGAGGAAGTATTCGCTACTTTATTTGATGAATAATATAAAAACAGCATATAATTATGATGAATAAAATCATTCGTACCACACTAATCACCCTGTTACTTACATTCGCCGCCCATGCGGCCGCCCAACAGGGACTACAGATTGCTACCGTCTTTCAGAAGTACGGAAAGCAAAAAGGGGTAACTATGGTAGAGCTATCCAATGAAATGCTGGAAACTTACCAGATGACTCTCTATAAAAGTCTTGTGTTCAAGGATGCCAGTGATGCACTACCTACGATTCTCCGTTGCCTGGAAGCCGACAAGAAGAAAGCAAAGAAGGTGAAAGAAGTGGTTTCCAACGGACAAATCAAGTCCGGCTATTACCAGCTTCCCCAGCTCAAGGAGGATGTGAACCGCTTTATCCTCTTCAAAACCGGAAAGAAAGATTCGGCTACCCTTATCTATATCGAAGGAGAACTGGATGCCGACGACCTGATCACCATGTTGTTCATGAAGAAAGAATAAAAAAACAGATAAAGAAATACTGATATGAAAAAACTATTATTACTATGGCTCATGATAGCTCCAATGAGCGGAATGGCACAAAATGAAAGTACACCGCAGGATACAACACTTTACGTCAACGGACGGAAGATCGTGATCAAGGAACAAGGCGACAAGATTAAAGTGAAACTCTACGAAAGCGCATCCGGCGGAGATACGATAACGAACGCGCAAATCTTCGAAGGGGTCTATCTGAACGGGCAGAGTACGGAAAGCCGTACCGTGCTGAGCGCTCTCCCCTTCTCGAAGAAAAACAACAAGAGAAACAGGTTCGAGCCACATGCCGGCGGATTCTACATCGGCTACACCCGACTGTCCAATGACTTCCTCTCATTCAATCCGTCAAACGGTGCCGACCTCAACACCAGTCATTCATGGGAGATAGGCGGCAATCTGTTTACCGGTTCGCACGCCTTTGCACCTACCTATAACTGGGGGATCACCATCGGACTGGGATGGGGATACCGCAGTATGCGCCTGGACGGCAATGATGCTTTTCGTGAAATAGACGGAGTGACTGAAATTTATTCCGGCATGGAGGCAGAAGAGCCTACAGAGTACAGCAAAAGCCGTCTGCGCTATTTCTACTTCCGCATTCCGCTCTCCATCGAATGGCAAACACGGCTCAACGGCAAAGGTCCTTTGTTCTTTGCTGTAGGTCCCGAAGCCGAAATACGTCACGGATTCAGATCCAAAGCCAAAGTCAACGGATCAAAGAAGACGATTGACAAGGGGCTGAACGGACGCCCGCTAGGTATCAACTTACTTGCACAAGCCGGTTATGCGGATTTAGGCGTGTATATGCGTTACTCCACCTACGGCCTCTTTGAGAAGAACAAAGGTCCCGAACTTTATCCGTTCTCTTTCGGTGTATGCTGGTACTGGTAAAGTAAATACTCAGACCCTTGCCTATTTCTGACAGTTAACAATCAATAAAGTTGTTCTTAATAAAAAATAGCTTTATCTTTGGGAGTTGTTAAAACAAGCACAATAGGTATATTATGAGTGAAAAGATGATTAAATGGGGCTTCATCGGCTGCGGAGAAGTAACCAAAACCAAAAGTGGCCCCGCCTTTCAAAAGGTAGAACATTCTGAAGTAGTAGCTGTAATGAGCCGCGACGGCGCCAAAGCAAAGGCTTATGCAAAAGAAAGAGGAATCAGGAAATGGTATGATGACGCTCAGGAACTGATAGACGATCCGGAAGTAAACGCCATTTATATCGCCACTCCTCCTTCTTCACACGCTACCTACGCCATTATGGCTATGAAAGCAGGCAAGCCTGCCTATATTGAAAAACCAATGGCTGTCACTTATGAGGAGTGTACACGTATCAACCGTATTTCTAAGGAAACGGGTGTTCCCTGTTTCGTCGCATATTACCGCCGCTATCTCCCCTACTTTCAGAAAGTGAAAGAAATGGTAGAGAACGGTTCTATCGGTAATGTCATCAACGTACAAGTCCGCTTTGCACAGCCGCCACGTGATTTGGATTACAACCGTGAAAATCTTCCTTGGCGTGTACAGGCTGATATTGCCGGTGGCGGTTACTTCTATGACCTCGCCCCGCATCAGATCGACTTGCTGCAAGATATGTTCGGCTGCATCCTCGAAGCCAGCGGATATAAGAGCAATCGCGGAGGGCTTTATCCTGCCGAAGATACGCTGAGCGCCTGCTTCCAGTTCGACAACGGATTGGTCGGCAGTGGTTCATGGTGCTTTGTCGCCCATGATTCCGCCCGCGAAGACCGCATCGAAATTATCGGAGATAAAGGTATGATCTGCTTCTCTGTCTTTACGTACGAGCCGATTGGTCTGCACACCGAACGCGGCCGGGAGGAAATCTGTATCGGTAATCCTGAGCATGTTCAACAACCTCTTATTCAGGCAGTAGTAGATCATCTGCTCGGTAAGTCAGTCTGCTCATGCGACGGAGAAAGTGCTACCTTGACTAACTGGGTAATGGACAAAATATTAGGGAAGCTCTAAGATAAAGCTCCCTCGTTTGTTTCTTAAAATAATTTAATCACTATATTCTATCGTTAGTTTTCTTTATATTTGCGAAAGGTAGCAATAAAAGCAAAACTAACGATATTTATTTTTTATAACTATGACCAAAGAAGAACTAATGAGGAAAGCAATAGAGCTTTCGAAGGAAAATGTTGCTAATGGTGGAGGCCCGTTCGGAGCTGTCATTGCAACAAAAGAAGGAGAAATTATAGCTACAGGAGTCAACAGAGTAACCTCTTCATGTGATCCCACTGCTCATGCCGAAGTTAGCGCCATACGTGCCGCAGCCGCGAAACTGGGAACATTCAACCTCAGCGGATACGAAATCTATACTTCATGCGAACCTTGCCCGATGTGTCTGGGTGCCATCTATTGGGCACGACTGGACAAAATGTATTATGGGAACAACAAGACAGATGCCAAAAACATCGGTTTCGACGATTCCTTTATTTATGATGAGCTGGCTCTAAAACCTGCCGACAGAAAACTTCCCTCGGAAGTATTATTGCACAACGAAGCCATTACAGCCTTCGAAGCCTGGATGTCCAAAGAAGACAAAGTAGAATATTAGCATCTAATCTCACTTAAACTCACTAATACTTAGTAAAATGAAAAGAAAAAACTTTTTGATTCTTCTAGCCGCAGGATGTTTGTTCAGTTGTCAGCAACAGGATGAACTGCAAGAAACAAGTAAAGAAGCAACCAACTTCTCTATCTCTATCGACGACGCTCTCTCTGACCCGCTCACCCGTACCAGCAATGATCTGTTCCCTGCCAGAAACAGCATCACTACAGGAGAAGTTATCTCCATGGCTGCCTCCGGTCAGGACTATACTCCGTTTATTGTTGGCAAAGACAGCCGTGCATGGAACGAAATAGGAACTGCCACAGGCACAGTAACCTTCTACGCCCACTATCCTGCATTGACAGACGAAGCCGCTACCAGATCAGGCGGTAACAAACGCTATTTAAAAGGAGGTCAGGAGCACTTGTTCGGAACAGCGGAAGCAGCTCCGGGCAGCCAGAATGTATCGCTGAAATTCAAACGAATGACCGTGCCGGTTATTATACTTGATGAGAACGATCGTCCGTATGAAGGCGAAGCTAAAGTTGAGCTCAGCCTGAAAAACGAAGGTACGCAGGATTTATTGAACGGTACCATAGAAATCAACGAAAATGCGCTGTCAGAGAATATCGAAGTAAAGAAAGTATCCGAAGGCGTTACTACCAATGTTCTCCCGCAAAAGATCAATGCTGGAGAGGAAATAGGAACAATCACTGTCGGAGGAGTCACTCAGAAGATCAGTGCAGTGGAAGATCTTGATTTAAAAGCCGGAAGCACACTTTCTGTCAGATTATCAAAAAGATTCGGAGGTATTATTGATGGCAATGTTCCATTGTACAGATAAGAAGATTGCACTTAAAGGCAATCTTGCAGATTATATAAATAAAAGAACGGGATTCATGATGAATCCCGTTTTTTATTTATACCTAAAAACTATATAAGGCCGGTCAGCTCCTAGGAACCGACCGACTTATTTATAGCGTAATTATTTTTTATCCCACCATACACGTGATGTCATCTTATCACCGTCGCTGAGTCTCTTTACTGCATCGTTGTAATTAACAGGATTAGCCGTTATCTCGCTTGCCGGATAAATGAAACGACGAGGAATCTCTCCATTTGTCACATTGTTAGGATAGCTGGCTGCATTTCGAGACGGGGTTAATTTAGGATATCCGGTACGACGCCAATTTGCAAAAGCTTCATACTCATTACAGAACGTATGAATATAATATTCCGTATTAATCTGTTCCAGCGCTTTTTCCGTATCAGCATCCAATGGATTAGCATTCAGATAGGCAGTTATCGCATCATCTGTAATCGTAGCTGAGGCTTTCTCATAATAGGAGAATTGTTTCATGGCAGCAGTTACTCCATCTCTATAAAATTTTTCTGCATCTCCTGTATAGAGTCCACGTTTCACTGCATCAGCCAATAATAACAAGTTACCGGCATGAGTGACAAGCATAGAGGGTGAATCCGGGCGTGCATAAACTGTACGGTTAGGAACAGAATATGCTTTTCTCCAATTTTCTCCCGGATATCCCGGAGCTTTACTCAAGTCCCAGTCTCCTCCTGACACATCATAACCAACTGGCATACCTTTCTGCTTAGCAGCCGTGTTGTCACCTAAATCAAAATCGGCATCTCCCCATCCCGGTTTAGGGTCTCTGGTACAAACTGTAGCAATCAAAGGAAGGCGAGGATCGTCCTGAAGGATGTTTATAAATGTTTCGCTGATATAGAACGCCTGAGTATCCAGACTGGAAAATACTTTTCCGTAAGGTTCGGCAGAATCATCGCTTGGTGAACCATTGGTATGTCTGACGATCGCATTATCATCGTTGCTTACGAACAAGCCATTCGAAACCGCTTTAGCTACCCATGTTTTCGCTTTATCAGGAGCTACTTTGGTCAGGCGCATGGCTACCCGGAGCATCAGTGAGTTTGCAAATTTCTTCCATTTCGCAGCATCACCGTTATAGATAACGTCGGCAGCCCCTATCGTATTACCGGCAGAAGTGCTTAATGCAGCTTGTGCTTCATCGAGTTCTTTCAACAGGTCATTATAGATTGCTTCTTGTGTATCATATTTAGGATACGGAATCGGATTGGTAGAATACCCCTGCCCTGCTTCAGAATAAGGAACGTCTCCATAAAGGTCAGTCATATTCTGGAACATATATGCTTTCAAAATGCGGCACATCTGATATTCATTCGCATAAGCGGGATTTCCTTCCCAATTATTCATCACATCTATAATATTGCGAATAGCTGCACGCCCACCGGAATAGAATCCTCCCCAATAAGCACCACTATACTGATCGTTCCATGTATAGAAAACTCCATACGCCCAATCTACACTAGCCGTATGCTGCATCATGTTGGCTGTGTAGATACAGCCATTACGCCACACGTCCCAGTCGGAGCCACATATCTGTGCTTCAACCTGAGTAAATTCCATTTTATAATCCACCACTCCGGGATTCAGGTTCATAGGGTCGTTATTCACATCCCCAAAGTCATTACAGCTCGTCGCTAATCCCATCAGACCGAAAGCCGTCAATATATATAAAGTAAACTTTTTCATTGTTACAGTATTTAAGATGTTAGAACTTAACATTTACATTGAATCCCACATTTCTCGTGGCAGGATATCCGTTCAATTCCAGACCTTGAGCATTACCGTTATTATAAGCAGATTCCGGATCAATATTATCCGTATGCTTCAATATAGTCCAAAGGTTACGACCGACTAAAGAAAGGGTTACCCCCTTTATAAGTGTCTGCTTATTCAACCATGCCTGCGGCAAAGTATATCCGACTGACAGTTCGCGCAGTTTTATAAAACTCGCATTATAAACAAACTCTTCAGCAATATTCTGACTGGTGATAGCCTGCCAGTAGTCTTGCGCAGAAACGGCTACGGTATTCTTCACATAGCCACCCTTGCCATCGGACATTACACCATTGCCCACCATTGTTCCTTTACCGTCAGCACCACGCCCCTGCAAAGTATTCTTGTGCAGACCGTTGCTGTAAAGAGACAGATTGGTTCCGGAGAACATCTTAGCTCCTGCCTTGAAGTCAATCAGGAAAGAAAGAGTTATGTTTTTGTAAGTAAACTCATTGCGCCATCCGCCGGTTACCTTATAAACGCCGTTTCCTAATACCTGAACCTCGTCTGAGTGTACAGGAAGACCGTTTTCAAAAATAACTTGTCCGTCCGAAGTACGTTTGTATTCATAACCTACTAATTCACCATAAGGATGTCCCAAGATATTCTGAACAGAAACACTACCTACACGTGAATTGGCTCCGTCAAGAGTAAGTCTCTTTATCTTTTCTCCCGTTCCGTCTATTCCCAGGTATTTCACATCACTGCTGTTATAAGCGATATTGAATGTAGAATTCCAGTTAAAGTCCTTTGTATGAACAGGAACGGCATTCACCATTACTTCCACACCATTATTTCTGATTTCTCCGACATTCTGGATAGCTGATTCAAAACCGGAAGCACCACTGGTGGTTACCTGCACGATATCATCTTTGGTTGTTTTTACATAATATGCAGCATCCAATGACAGGCGATTATCCAAGAAAGAAAGGTTCAAACCAATTTCCCATTCGGAAATCTGAACCGGTTTCAGTCCTTTGTTAGGTACGGTCGAGTTATTGATCGTTACTACAGGCTGTCCGTTCGATTGGTAATTATCTACTTTATAGGTAAGAAGATTCTGATATGCTTTGGTTCCGTTAGATGCAGCTGCATAAGATGCACGCACCTTTCCGAAAGTAAACCAGTCGGGAGTCTTGAATGTATCACTAAATACCCATGACATACCGATAGAAGGATAGAAATAATGATTATTATCTGGGTCCAGTGTAGAGAACCAGTCATTACGTCCGGTTAAGTTTAAGAATACCTGATTCTTATAACCAAGGTCTGCAGTACCATAGATTGAATTTACCCGGTATTCTGTATATTCTTTCTTATACACATGCTTCGCAGTATTGCTGCTTGAATAAAAATCGGGCACAAAGAATGAAGAGGCCTTATCATCCAGACCGTATTTCTTTGTAATATTTCTCTGACGGTTTCCACCGAAAGTAGCACCGACACTCCAGTCACCGAATGTCTTATTGAATCCGATCAAATAGTTCAGGTTCATTTCAGAGAAGTTCTGAGTGTATTCCTTTATATAACCGCGTGGATCTTCCGGAGAAGCGGAACCGATTGGCTTCACTTCAGAATATTCCAGATTATAACCGTCACGTGTCACAGCCCCCTGAATGTATAACCAGTCAAAGATATCATACTTCAAAGTCATACCACCAGTCAGACGATTACGGTTGGTTTCATTGGTAACCCTGTACTGCAACCAATACGGATTATTGAAATAACCGTTCGTACCGCCTAGCAACTCTTTGCCGTCAGCACCGGTACCCCAGTCACAATCCGGATTTTCACGTTCCATCCAACGTATATCAAATGAATTGGCATGATAAAGAAGTGCGGCATTCGTGTTACTGTTACCATCGGACAAGTTAGAACGACCTTTATTCTTGTCGAATACGTAGTTGGCATTCACCATTAAATGAACTTTTGAAGAAATGTCATAAGTCGTATTCATATTGATACCTTGCTGGCTGATGCTGGAATTGGGAAGTATCCCCTTTACCGCCATATTGGAAACACCAAAACGATAGGATATCTTATCGGAAGCACCGCTTACTGCCAAGGTTGTCGTATTGTTAATTCCCGTACGATAGAAGTTCTTCCAGTTATCTACCGGAGAATAAGCGTATTCGTTACCCAAGAAGTTTACTGCTTTTTTTCCATCCATTACTTCACCCCAGCTGGATGTTTCCGTTGCTTTTGCCACATCTGCAGAAAGCGGACGGTTCCCCTGAGTTCCTTGCCCGTAGACATTCTGGAAATCTCGGTAATCATAAATCACATCAAAAGCCAGGTTATTGTTGAATTCAACGGAGACCGGTTTTCCTTTCTGACCGGATTTAGTAGTAATCAAGATAGCACCGTTACCACCACGATATCCATAAAGAGCGGATGCAGCAGCACCCTTCAACACCTGAATATCTGCAATATCATCCGGATTGATACTTGACAAACCATCGCCCATATCTTTACCTCCCCATTGACCTGCACTACCGATATTAGTATTATCAAACGGAACACCGTCGATAACATAAAGCGGCTGGTTGTTTCCCGTCAAAGAAGCATTACCACGAATTACGACACGGCTACTACCACCCGGGCCAGTTGCATTTCCGGAAACGGAAACACCGGCAATCTTGCCGGAAAGTGCGTTACCAATGTTCGTTGTACGAGCTTCAGTGAAATCTTTTCCTCCTACTGTCGTTGTAGAATAGCCGAGGGACCTTTTCTGACGCTTAATACCCAAAGCTGTCACTACAACTTCATCGAGTGTCTGCGTATCTTCCTGCAAAGTAATGTCTAAAGGTTTACCCGTGAACTTCACTTCCTGAGGGGTATAACCTACATAAGAGATTTGAATTGTTGCTCCGTCAGGAACATTGGAAAGAACAAAATTACCGTCCAAGTCGGTAATTACACCATTTGTAGTACCTTTGACTACAACTGAAGCTCCAATAACCGCTTCACCTGCCTTGTCTTTTACTACACCTTTACACGTACCGTTTTGCTGTGTGACACTCACACTTGTTGCTCCATTCTCAGAGGCTGCATAGGAAATTGCTGCCGGCATGGCACACAAGAGCAACAGCACACTTACTGATTTGAGTGGTTTAAACATAATACTGCTCTTTTAAGGTTAATAAAAATTGTCTGTGTGTAGAGAGGACGTCAATATTTCATAGTTTGGTTCTGACTACGATTACAAAAATATGAATTTATTTTAAATAACAAGAAAATAAGTAGTTTTTTTTCTTTAAACAAAAAGAATAATTATATCGGCTAACAAAATCACAATATCCAAAACAGAATGAACCTTCTTTTGCATTAAATGAAAAGATAATAAAGAAATCCCTGGAACCGCTGTAGACACTCAGCATTCCAGGGACTCTAACACACAAAAGTTATTATTGAAATTGAAAACAGTTTCTAATTAAAAACGCATACCAACTGTAAGAAGCACTTTATGATTATTATTGGTTATCTCCGTAGCTCTTAAATCCAAATTATCAAATGCATAAAAACTTTCTTTATAAGTATTATATTGATATGCCATATCTGCATAAAAAGTTGATCCACGATATCCAAATCCTAATGTATAGTTATTAGTTGCACCCAAATTGGAATATTCTGTGTCAGTACGAATGGAGTTACTTTGAATCCACTTATATGCTTCCGGTTTCATCGATGCTGTGATATGATTATATCCTAAACGAAAAGCAAATTCCGGAGCCAACTTAAACTCGACTCCCGCACGAAATGTATGAACCCCTTTCATCATTGACTTTATATCATCAGTTTGCTCCAAAGTAATCCCATCCACATCCTTTAATTTTGCAGAAGAATAGTTACTATATTCATACTCTACTCCGAAAGCTGCAACAGAACCAAAAGTATATCCTGTGCTCAGATTAAATTTCCATGGAGTAACCAAACGATACTCATATTCACCATCCATCGGATTTCCATTACGGTTGACAATTTCCGCAGAGCCTGGTTTTAAATCTTCTACAGCTAAATCATAAGCAATATATGCATGATTATGTTCTGTTATAGAATAGAAAGTCGGCGTATGTATAGCACCTCCGATACGAAAAGAAGAAGATTCAATAGGACGCCAAATAAATCCAACTTTAAAATCAACACCACCACCACTTGTCCAATAGTCATTTCCTAAATCATAACCACCATAATCATTGCCATCCGCCCCTATGAAATCTTCTTTATAAAGGCTTGTACGTTTATAATCTAAACTATATGCACCAATCGTAGCACCTAGATAGAAGCGATCATACAAGTTGAATGAAACATTAAAATCGTATGAATGTAATCCTCCTCTCTCACGGGCAGTATAAGCTTGTCTCACTTTATCACCAGGATGCAAATAAGGATCATAACCATCAAATACATCTTCCTTACCTTCTTCTTTAATATAACCGGGACGCACCAATTGCGAATCATATCCTAGTATACCAAGCCATGGGATATCTGGGTTTTCATAAGCCCCTGCTGCTTTTATACTTTCTACCGTTACAGGCGAAAACTCACCATCATAGAAATTCAGCAAATCTGCCATAAAAGTAGTTTGAGACTGCCCAAAAACACCATTCATTACCATATTCTTATCAAATGATTTTGTACGGTGATAATTGAATCCAAAGTTAACATAACGTAAAGGAGTTGAATTTCCAATCTTATTGGTAAATATAAAGCCTGCATTATCAAATGACCCATGAAATTTATCAATACTAGATCCACCCGCATCTTTAGATCCGACATTAACAAAGCCAAAAGATACCATCACATCATTACTTCGATAAATACCGATGCCAGCAGGATTAGTTCCCATTGTTGAGATATCACCACCTAGAGCTCCCATCGCCCCACCCATGCCAACAAAGCGCGCCGTCCCGTTTAGATCGCTCCCCATTAAACGGTTTGCATCATAAATGGTAGTTTGAGCATTCAACATGCCGCCTATTCCAAGCAAGAATGTACCGAATACGATTATTCTATATATATTTTTCATAACTATATCTTTTTAATAATATATTATCTTCTACTACTACTTCTGCTACTACCACCGCCTGATGAACGCGATGATGAAGATGAACCACCAGAATAACTTCCTCCACTGCTACGAGAAGAACTGCTGCTCGGAGTATATGAAGAAGAACTACTACTGCGGAAAGGAGTATACGTAGAAGAAGAGCGACTAGAACTTCCACTATCATAGCTACGTGATGGAGAAGTTGAACTTCCACGGGAATAAGTTGAACTACTACGCGTGGTAGAACCTGTACGGGAATATGTCGACCTACTACGATTAGGAGCAGAGTTTGTATTCGTTCTAGAACTACTGTTAGAACCCGTAGTAGAAGTACGAGTATAACTACGCGTGCTGCTAGGACGAGTGTATGTACCTCCTCGTGTACCTTCTGTACGTGAAGATTGCACTCCTTGTGAACGTGATGTTGAGCGCGAACTTGAACGAATGTAAGATGCCCCTTCTCCATTACGAGTTCCTACTACCCGACCAGAAGTTGCCCTTGTATGTGTACCTTGATATGAGGAACGAGAACCTGTACCACGTGATGAATTGAAGGAACCAGAACTACTATAACGTGAACGATTATTAGCATTCAGCACAGTACGCCCGTAGGGTCTTCCTCCACCGCCCCAGCCCCAGCTAGGACCACCACCCCAGTGGTGATGATGTCCCCAATAACCGCCGCCATAGAAGCCACCCCAGTAGCCACCATACCAGCCGCCCCATGAACCCGGGTAATATCCCCAGCCATAGTAAGGACGATTCCAGCCCCAGCCATAGTTCCATCCCCAACCGTAGGAGTTGTAACGCCAATCCCACCAAAGCGGATTACTAAATGTCGGGAAAGCATAAGCGTACATGCCATCGGTATAAACATTCCAGTTCCATGAATTAGGTCCGTAAACTACGTCCCAATAGAGTGGGCTGCTAATGCTGATAGCAAAACGTGGATTACGGAAACGGATAATACGTTCGGCATATTCATAGTCCTCTTGCGAACCATCAAATTCACCGGTTACCCATTCTCCTTCCAAGTCTGGCTGAGCTTTCTCTTTTATATATAAGGTATCGTTTTCCATTACGAATTCATTCTCACGAGCGTCATAACGGCGGTTATATTCATCCACATCCCGTGTTTTTCCCTTGCGGTCCTGAACTACAACGGTAGTGCCCGGTGATGTATAGATGTTGGTCGTGACTTGTCTTTTCGGTTCCTTCTTTTCCGGAGTCGTTTCTTTCTTCTCCTTTTTGTCTTTAGAAGGTACGAAATAAAGGTCGTCATCAACGCTTTGTGCCATCAAGCCTATAGGGAGGCATAAAGCAATTAGCAAGAAATAAACAATCTTTTTCATATCATCTCGGTTTATGTAATTACTTAAACTTATTCACATTACAAAGATAAGGAAGAGATTCGCCACTCTAGGGAGATTTTCCCCAAAGGATAATAGGGAAATCCCTATTTCTGACTATCTTTGCAAAAGATTCACCAAATTAAAAACAACTATGAAGTATTTTGAGTTCACATTCCATACAAGTCCATGCACAGAAACAGTAAATGACGTACTGGCTGCCGTATTAGGCGAGGCCGGATTTGAAAGTTTTGTCGAAAGCGAAGGCGGACTGACTGCATACATACAACAGGCATTATGCGATGAAAATACAATAAAAGATGCAATAGCCGACTTCCCACTGCCTGATACGGAAATCTCCTATACGTACGTTGAAGCGGAAGACAAAGACTGGAACGAAGAATGGGAAAAGAATTTCTTTCAGCCGATTGTGATCGACAACCGATGTGTTATCCATAGTACCTTCCATAAAGATGTACCCCAGGCAACTTATGATATCGTTATCAATCCGCAAATGGCTTTCGGCACGGGACATCATGAAACGACAAGCCTCATTATCGGAGAGTTACTGGACAATGAGTTGAAAGATAAATCACTTCTGGATATGGGCTGTGGAACTTCGATCTTAGCAATCCTCGCCCGCATGCGGGGAGCACGCCCATGTACCGCTATCGACATCGACGAATGGTGTGTACGAAACTCCATTGAGAACATTGAATTAAATCACGTAGACGACATCGCCGTTTCACAAGGAGATGCCTCATCGCTTATTGGCAAAGGCCCCTTTGATATCATCATCGCTAATATAAACCGGAATATCTTATTGAACGACATGAAGCAATACATTGCTTGCATGCACCCGGGATCGGAACTTTATATGAGTGGATTTTATGTGGACGACATTCCTTTCATCCGCCGGGAAGCAGAAAAGAATGGACTGACCTTCGTACATCATAAGGAGAAAAACCGCTGGGCAGCAGTGAAGTTCACATATTAAGCATTAATCTTCCTTATCTGTTTCAAGAAGACACAGACCACGTATCTTTAAAAGACAGCATATATTTGTAGTAGAGATAAGATGTACGAGATGCTCATCTCGTGCTGTACGGCATGCTCATCTTGTTATACCCCAGATGCACATCCGGTAGCGTACGAGATGAGCATCTGGTACATACCATCCTTTAATGAAAAGAATGGTATGGTATAATATTCCTTCTGTTATGTTACCGGGAAACAGATATAAAGTATTAAGGTTTTGAATCAAACTCATTCTTTACCTGTTCGCACCATTCCCTGATTCTCTTTTCCGCTTGCTCGGATTGATTATCCAAATCGACGACCAAACCGCACCACCGATCACCACGCAACGCTCTGGAACGTTCGAAAGTGTATCCTTCGGAAGAAGTAAAACCGACCAGCGTAGCCCCGTCTCCTTCAAATACCTCGGCAAGCAACCCGATTCCGTCAGCAAAGTTTTCGGGATAACGTATCTGATCTCCTAACCCGAAGACAGCTACTTTTTTCCCTTTCAAATCCAATGTACGAAGTTCCGGCAATAACTCATCCCAATAGGTAGGAAGTTCTCCGTCAAACCAGGTCGAAGCACCTACTATTAAACAATCGTAAGCTGCAAAATCATTTTGCCATGCCTGCTCAATAGGCACCACTTCTATCCTATCTTTTCCAAATTCTTTCTGAATTTTCTCTGCCACCCAAGTAGTCTTATCAGCTTTGGTGGCATAAAACAAACCAATCTTCTTCATATACTATACCTCCATTTTATTCCATTAATATTCCAATAGCTTTTTAGCTGCCTCATAGATCTTCGCCTCATCCGGCAATATCTCTTTTTCCAGAATCGGATTGAAACCGACAGGAGTAAATGTAGATCCGACACGCTGCACCGGACCATCCAGATAACGGAACATATCCGTTCCGATCATAGCCGCAAGTTCCGCACCGAAACCGGAGAACACCTTGTCTTCGTGAACAACCAATGCTTTGCTAGTCTTTTTCACCGATTCGAAAATCGCCTCCTTATCTAATGGTATCAATGAACGAATATCGATCACTTCGACTTTCCAGCCACTTTCTTTTTCCAGTTGCTCTGCTACGTGCAGGCAGAAATGGGTAGTATTACCATAAGTAATAATGCTCAAATCCGTTCCTTCACGACGAATACGTGCCTTTCCGAAAGGAACCTCAAAATCTTCCGGAACAACAGCTGCTGCTTCTACCGAATTATATAGAGCTTTCGGTTCCAAAAACAAGGTAAATCCCTTTGAACGCATACTGGTTCGTAACAATCCGGCTGCATCATCTGCAAAAGAAGGACAGACAATACGTGCACCCGGCAACGTTGTCAGAGCCCCCTCTATATTTTGAGAATGATATAATCCACCACCGATATATCCTCCGGAAGCAAGCCGTAAAGTGATATTCGGAGCAAACTTACCGTTACTGCGCCAATATTCATGAGTACACTCCACATACTGTTCTACGGCAGGCCAGAAGTAGTCTGCAAACTCAGCTCCTTCTATCACTACATGGATTTTAGGGTCAAATCGGCTCATACCATTGGCTGTACCTACAATATAATCTTCGGCAATCGGTGCGCTGAATACACGCGCCTCGCCAAATTCCTGCTGCATGCCTTTGGTCACATTAAAGACCCCGCCTTTTTCTCTGTTAGCCACATCTTGTCCCCAGATAAAGGTATCCGGATTATGGCGGAATTCCGCTTTCAATGTTTCATTAATTGCATTGACCAGAAAAGTCTTCTCTCCTTCTTCCTGATGAGTACCTTCTTTGTATTTTTGCGGCTGATAAGGTTCGGGCATCACAAAATCGTAAATACTTTTAGGGTCAGGTTCAGGGGCAGCCAGCGCCTTGCGGTTGGCAGCAGATAGTTCCTTCTTTGATTCAGCTTCAATTTGCAGCAGTTCCTCTTCCGTCAAGCGCTTATAGCGCAATAACATCCGGCGGAACTTCATTAGCGGATCGGCTTCTTTCACATATTCCAGTTCGTTTTCATCCCGATAAAGTGTATGTTTATCCGAATTGGAATGAGAGCCGATACGAACGCAGTTAGCCTGTACAATCACAGGATTACGGGTACTGATCGCATATTCGCGTGCCTCAGTCATGGCATTCATGGAATCGAACACATCTTTTCCATTGCAGTAGATAATCTTCAGATTCTTGAAACCGGAGAAGTTCTCGGCTACTTTACGATTGGCAGTCTGCTCGGATTTAGGAACAGAGATGCCATATCCGTTATCCTGTATAACGAAAATCACTGGAAGACGTTCCAGACTAGCTCCATTGATAGCCTCGTAAACAAAGCCTTCGGAAGTAGCAGATTCTCCGTGCGAAGTGATTGCTACTCCTTTATGCCCATAATATACCATTGCTCTTGCTACACCCGCCGCATGCAGGTCATGCGTTCCGGTAGCAGAAGATATATTTTCAATATGCCATTCCGGTTTGGCGAAGTGATTCGACATATGACGTCCGCCGCTACCGGGATCGGTTGCTTTCGAAATGCCGTTCAATATAATCTCTTCCGCAGTCATTCCTGCAGAAAGCACGGTCAGCATATCTCTGTAATAAGGGAACAGGAAATCTTCTCCCAATGTGAAAACCTGACCGACAGCCAGTTGGATACCATCATGCCCCGCATAAGGAGCATGGTATGACCAACCCAAGGATTGCAGCTGGTAAGACGGCGCCTTCTCGTCCAAAGCGCGCCCCAATGTCATCAGATGGTACCACTTTTTCAGTGTTTCAACATCCGTAGTCTTTATATCATATTTCTTTTTCATAGTTAATGAAGTTCTTAATGAATGAAACAATCTGTTATCAGCCCTTCCAGTTTTCCAGGTAATCGGCAATGAAGTGCAGGAAGTTGCCTCCCAGCATACCGTCAACTACACGATGGTCATAAGACAGAGACAGATACATCTTATGACGGATAGCAATCGTATCACCTTCCGGTGTCTCTATTACGGCAGGCTTCTTCTCAATATATCCCACTCCCAAAATGGCAACCTGGGGCTGATTGATTACCGGCGTACCGAACAAACTCTTGAATGTACCGAAATTAGTAATGGTAAACGTACCTCCGTCAATATCATCCGGCATCAATTTGTTATCACGAGCCTTCAATGCCAGCGAGTCTATAGCTACAGCCAATCCGTTCAAGTTCAGATGATCGGCATCGTGTACCACAGGAACTATCAGATTGCCATCATTCAAAGAAACAGCAATACCGATATTGATATGTTTCTTAAAAAGAATATTATATCCGTCAACAGATACATTGACCTGAGGATATGCTGCCAATGCTTTTGCAACAGCTTCTGTTATGACAGGCATATAGGTCAGTTTCACTCCCTCACGACGGAAGAAAGCGTCTTTATTCTTTTCACGCCAGCGTACCAGTCTGGTTACGTCTACCTCTACTACATTGGTTACGTGTGGTGAAACCTTCTTGGACATCACCATATGATCCGCAATAATCCGGCGGACACGATCCATTTCTTTCACTTCTACTCCCGGAATATTGGCAGCTGCAGGTGCTTGTTTAGATGGAGCAGACGGTGCAGCAACAGGAGTTTGCACGGAAGCCGCCACAGGAGAAGTTGTCATAGAGCCAGCCCCTCCAGTCGAAGAAGGCATAGAAGCCGTAAGTGCATCACCGGTAGGTATCGCCGCCTTCGAGACTTCGGAAATTCCCCTTTTCTTCTTCTCAATATAATCCTTTATATCTTTCTTGCTCAACCGGCCTTCGTATCCTGTGCCTTGTATCGAATCAAGTTCTTCTTTCGGAATATTCGCACTTCGTGCCAATTGAATCACCACAGGAGAATACCAGCGTTCTTCAGCCTTTGCTACCTGAGAAGATACTTTTTCTGCATCAGAAGAAGCATTCTCCTTACTTTCTGGAGTTTCTTTTCCACTTGCAGTTTCTTCATCGGATGCCTCTTCACCTCCCATATCTACAACAGCAACCACTGTACCCACAGCGACTGTATCTCCTTCCTTAAACAGGATTTCTACTATCTTACCGGCTACCGGTGAAGGTATTTCCGCACTGACTTTCGCCGTATTTACCTCGAAGAGAACATCGTCTTCCTGAATGACATCCCCCACTTTCACAGACCAAGAGACAATCGTCCCTTCGGTTATACTCTCGCCCAACTTAGGCATTTTTATTTCGAATCTTGACATAGACAGTAAATTTATTATTCAACCTTGAACTATTAGAACAACCCGCTGAAAAAGAAAGTTTTAAGTTAAAGTATTTTTAACCGGACTCAACGACTGAATATCCATTCTTCGCAAATATATTTCTCAGTCCGAAGTCTATGGATTGCTTCCAATTCTTTCTCACTGAAAGTATCAGCACATCCCTTCTGACTAAAATATTCGAAAAGTATCGCTTTGAAATGATCAACCGTTTCCATAGGTAAGTAACGACTGATATTTGTGACTTCACTACGGACAGACGGAACAGCATACACAGATGATGCCACACCCGTCTCAATGTTCCTCTCCGGATTCAGTACCTTGTTTAAAGCGGTAAGATTCGTATCATACAACAAAGTACAATGATAAAGCACCCTGTTCTTGTGTACGCACTGGGCACTCCCCGATATTTTCAGACCATCAAGATAGATACCCAGCCGTTCATCTCCTTTTGCCGGCAATCCTATCTGTTTTAAGAAATCCAGTATCCGATGAAGATAAAGACTGAAATCAGGCAAGCGGGACACTGTTTCGATAAAAGTTAAATTGACATTACCCAAATCATGATATACAGCTCCCCCACCCGAAAACCGACGGGCTATTTGAATCTGTTGTTCTTCCGCCCATTCCCGGTTCACTTCCAACTGTACAGATTGGTGTTTTCCCATCACTACAGAAGGAGTGTCCTGCCAAAGCATGAAAACAGAATCTGTTTCCTGCTTCAGCAAATACTCTTCTGCCGCCAGATGAAAATAAATATCTGTAAAAGTGTTATGAAAGCACCTCATGATAAATCTCTCCAACCGTAGGATGGGGAAATACATTCTTCTGAAATTCCTCAACCGTATAGCCCTTCTGAATGGCTATTCCGGCAATCACAATCAATTCCGACGCTGGATTTCCAAGCATATGACAACCGATAATATGATCAGCTTCATCAAGTATCAGCTTACATATTCCATTTGCCTGTTCGTTCTCCGCAACAAAACGTCCGGAATAAGCCATCGGCAACTTCGCAACACGATAAGAAATGCCCTGTTTGGTCAGCTCTTCTTCTGTCTTACCTACGCCGGCCACTTCAGGATTGGTGTAAACGACTCCCGGCACACTGTTATAATTCATCCGGTCTTCCACTCCTAAAATATGGTTGATAGCCACTTCCGCCTCCCGAATCGCCGTATGCGCCAATAAAGAATAGCCTGTAATATCACCGCACGCATATACTCCGGGATGAGAAGTCTGAAGATATTCGTCTACTTTAACCCCATTCCGATGAAGTTCAATATTCAGCTTATCCAATCCGACATTGGAAATATTGGCTTTACGCCCCACACTGAGCAATATCTTTTCCGTTTCGATGGTAGAAGTCTTTCCATCTTTTTCTATGACGACTCCGCCAGGTTTCACTTCTATTACTTTAGTATTCAAGTAGAAAGTGACTCCACGTTTTGCATATTCCGTACGAAGCATACCACTGGTTTCCTTATCCATGACTCCCAGTATCTCCGACATCATCTCGACAACATGCACTTTCACTCCCATACTGTTGAAGAAAGAAGCAAACTCCATTCCTATGACTCCACCACCTATAACAACCAACGTTTCAGGAAGTTCTTTGATCTCCAAAGCCTCTTTTGACGTCCAGTAACTAACTTCCGACAGTCCCGGTATCGGAGGAATAACCGTGTCTGAACCGGTACATACCAGCAGATATTTCACTTCATATCTTTCTCCCTCACAGATGATACGGATCAGCCCGTTTTCTTCTCCTTCTATAAAGGCTTCTTTTTCCACGATCGTCACTCCGTAAGAGTTCACGGTCATCTTCACCCCACCAGTCAGCATTTTCACCGTTTTCTCTTTACGGCTCATTATTTTAATTAAATCAAACGAAGGAGATTCGGCAGAAATGCCATATTTGGAAGCACTCTTGATGCTATCCAGAATTTTAGCAGAATATAACAACGTTTTAGTAGGAATACATCCTTCATTCAGACATACCCCACCTATTGCCTTTTTTTCAAACAGAACGGCTCTCAGTCCGTTTGCCCCTGCCCTTTCGGCAGCTGTGTAACCAGCAGGGCCACCACCAATAATAGCTATATCAAAGTTCATAATCGTATCTTTTTAGTAATAATACGATTATAACAAATAAGAGAAGAGATTAGTTGTATGACAGACCAATCATCCTACTTGATCGTCAGCTTTTTGAGTTCTTCTAATGTACCGTTGAATACATTGAGGTCTACATCTTCTTTAATACCGGGTACATTTCCGACATCAGTATGTTGCCAGAAATCCCATTTGCCCTGATATTTCACCGAATCGACATAATAGTGGGCGATCCAATAAGGATAAGCATTGAAAATTGAATCGTCCAGATAACGGGTCTTGAACTTATAAGAAGTATAAAGAATGGGCTTCACCCCATAATGGGATTCTATACGGTCCAACCAGCGCTTAATGCCTTGCTGCAATTCTTTTTTCTCTTTTCGTCCGGTCACTTCCACATCGAGAACCGGAGGCAGGTCACCGGAATCCAGTTTGACCGTACGTATAAAAAAGTCCGCCTGTTTCAAAGCATCCGTACCGGGAATATAGAAATGATAAGCGCCACGGATAAAGCCATGATTACGCGCATTAGCAAAATTGGTTTGAAAGGTAGTATCGTTATGATCTCCCCCTTCCGTCGCTTTCATAAAAACGAAGTGCAAAGGAGTTGCCGTCTGTTTATTCTGTAAAAGTCTCCCCCAGTCTATTTTTCCTTGATAATGGGAAATATCAATCCCATGAATATCATATCCGGAAGGAATACAAACTCCATATTCCTTTAAACCATTACAAGGTTTCCACCGATAAGCATAAGGACGTATAAAGAAATAATAGAAAACCATAGAGAAACAACCGACAATTACCACAGCCAATATATTTCGAAGCCAACCGGGCATCGAATAATGCTGCTTCACCGGTGCCTTTTTCGGAGCACGGGAAGGCCTGGAAGAAGAAACCGTCCTCTTTTTGGGGGTAGTGGAAGCAGTTCTTTTCTTTTGGACAGCAGAAATCGGATTATTACGTGACGACATTTACTTTGAGTGATGAAAGTGATATAGATAGGCACGGATTACACGGAATACACGGTTTTAAGAAATAGTATAACTAAAACCGCGTCAATCCGCGTAATCCGTGCCTGAAAGAGCTCTTCATTGCAACTGCTTCTTACTACAGTCCGGTGAAGTTTTCTTATTTAGCTTGTTCCAATTGCAAAGTCTTAGTTGCCTGGTCGCAAACTTCTGTAGGACCAAAGTACTGAATCGGACCCGGATATACATAATCCGTTTCAACAGCCCAACGGTCACGCTGTGCAGCGAATGCTTTGAAAGGAGCACCATCCAATTTCACTAATGCTTTCTGGATCACCGGTTTCATTTCACCGTGGCGGCGTTCCATATTCATCATCATGGTGATAGGCACACCACCTGCAATCCATTCGGCAGCAGGAGCAGTTGTGTTGCGTACAGAAGACATATAACCGGTCTTACCGTCAGCAATCAGCATAGAAGCTGTGTATCCCAAAGAATAGCAGTAGTCAGCATCAAAGTTTGACGGAGCAGCGCAACGACCTTCGTAACCGAAGAAGTGGTGCTGTGCAGCAAACTTACCAACATATTTGCCATCTTCTTTCCAAGCAGCCAATTTGGTAGCTACCATTTCAGACAACAGTTTTTCTGTTTCGATCAGTGATACCTGAACGTTTCCGTGCGGGTCACGATCCAGTGTCAGCTGACGAGCTACACCTTCCGGCAGACTTGCATAGATAGCAGAGTTTTCCGGAGACAGCTTACGGATGATGTAATCACGTTGATGAGACTTCTTGATCTGAGAGAACTCTTCTGCATTTGCAGCCAGGAAGTCGTTCAACTCAGCGATCAGACGCTTCATAGCCGGAATAAATTCCACCAGTCCTTCCGGAATCAATACTGTACCGAAGTTATTTCCCTGTGCAGCACGGTCAGCTACCACTTTAGCGATAGATGTTACTACATCATCCAGAGACATATCTTTTTCTTCCACTTCTTCAGAAACGATACATACGTTAGGCTGTACCTGCAAAGCACATTCCAGTGCGATGTGAGAAGCCGAACGACCCATCAATTTGATAAAGTGCCAGTATTTACGGGCTGAGTTACAATCACGCTGGATGTTACCGATTACTTCTGCATAAGTCTTACAAGCTGTATCGAAACCGAAAGAAGTTTCAATCATATCGTTCTTCAAGTCACCGTCAATCGTCTTCGGGCAACCGATCACCTGTACACCGTACTTCTTGGCAGCATAGTATTCAGCCAACACACAAGCGTTTGTATTAGAGTCATCACCACCGATGATAACCAGTGCTTTGATACCCAATTCCTTGATGATCTCAAATCCCTTTTCAAACTGAGCTTCAGTTTCCAGCTTCGTACGTCCCGAACCGATGATATCGAAACCACCTGTGTTACGGTATTCGTCAATGATGTCAGCAGTCAGTTCCATATAGTTGTGGTCTACCAGACCGCCAGGACCCAGAATAAAGCCGTATAGCTTACTTTCAGGATTCAGCTTTTTGATACCGTCGAACAAACCAGAGATTACATTGTGGCCGCCCGGAGCTTGTCCGCCGGAAAGGATTACACCTACGTTCATAGCAGGAAGTTGAACAGCTTCACCCGCTTCGAATGTAATCAACGGCATTCCGTACGTGTTAGGGAATAATGCTTTGATAGCTTCCTGATCGGCTACAGATTGAGTAGCAGCACCTGCTACAGCCTTAACAGCTCCTGATGCCAATGCTTTCGGAAGTTTGGGCTGGTAAGCAGCCCTTGCGATTTGCAATGCACTTTTAGTCATTTTCTTTAATTTTTTATTTAAAGGTGTTAGTAAGTTTCTTGTCAAACTTGAAAAGCGTTGCAAATTTCGCATTTTTCCTCGAATTATGAAAGAGAAGCCCTCATTTTATTTCGCTGCATAGTTACAGAGGCTATTGCTTCCAGCCACCGCCAAGTGCTTTATACAGTTGTACTACGGTGATCAGTTCATCACGAATAGCGTTACTCAAACCAATTTGTGCGTCAAAATAACCACGCTGGGCATCGAGAACATCCAGATAATTGATTACTCCATTGATATATTGCAACTGCGCCAAATCCATATAACTCTTAGCCGAACGTTCCAGATTGGCACGAAGTGCGTACACCTCTTTTATCTTATTAAAGTTGACAATCGCATTACGTGTCTCTTTGAAAGCTGTCAGGACCGTTTTCTCATAACTATGTATTTCTGCTTCATAGGCCGCTTTTTTGCCTTTCAACGCAGCACGGTTCTTTCCCCAGCCAAAGATAGGAGTCAGCAACGCCCCCTCCATAACAGCATAAGGAGATTTTAAAAGTTCGGACAAGGACGTGCTCTCACTTCCAAAACCTCCTGTCAGAGCAAGACGGGGAAACATATTTGTATATGCTACTCCCACTTTGGCATTAGCAGCGATCAACTTCTGCTCCGCCTGGCGTATATCGGGACGGCGTTCTAACAAAGTGGAAGGCATTCCTACCGGAAGAGTTTCAGGAAAATTAAATTCCTGAAGCAGGCGGGAACGAGCTATACGGTTAGGGTATTCTCCGGCCAAAAAAGCAATATCATTTTCTTTCAGCGATATTTTACGCTCCAAATCAGGAACCAATGTAGCTGTACGAGCCAACTCAACCTGTGCCTGGCGATAAGAAGTCTCCGAAGTCAGTCCGCCCTCAAAACGGATACGTGCCAGACGAACACCTTCTTCACGGGCTTTTAAAGTCTGCTTGACAATATTGAGTTCCGTATCCAATGCCACCAGTTCATAATAAGCCTGCGCCACTTCTGCCACAATCGTCATCCGAAGTGCACGCTGCGCCTCTATCGACTGTAAATATTCAGCAATACTGGCTGAACGTGCCCATCGTAAATTTCCCCAAAGGTCGAGTTCCCATGAAACAAGAAACTGAGCTTCAAAAGTATCCGACTTCCTGAAGGCATCTCCTCCATGATTTTCAAGCTCGCGCTCGACAGTCACTTCACCTTTAATATCCGGAAGCAAGGCAGCAGTGGAGATACGTTTCTGAGCTGCCATTTCCTTGATGCGGGCAGCCGCTATCAACATATCTTTATTATGTTCCAAAGCACGGTCTATAAGGTTCCGAAGTGTAGAATCCGTGTATATTTCTTCCCAGTCCTGATCTCCAAAGCTAACCGTATCCTGATGTTGAGCCAGACTATCGGGTAAATGAAGCTCAGGACGGACGTAGCTCTTGCCTACTTTGCAGGAAGTCAGTATTCCTGCAAACAGTAGTATAGCAATATATAGTTTATTCAGTTTCATTATTTCTTATGTTTTAAGATTTTCGACTTTGTTTTATACACCATCACAAAGAAGAACGGCACGAGAATGATACCAAATACGATAGCGAATATCATTCCGAAGAATACGCCCGTACCAATCGCCTGTCGGCTAGCCGAACCCGGACCACTCGCCAATACCATCGGAAGCATTCCCAATACAAACGCAAGGGAGGTCATCAGAATAGGACGGAAACGTAATTTCGCTGCATAGATTGCCGACTGTATCAAGTCTTCACCTTTATCTACCTGCACTTTGGCAAACTCAACAATCAAAATGGCATTCTTGGCGGCAAGCCCGACAAGCATTACCAATCCGATCTGGAAATAGACATCATTCTCCAGTCCGCATACCCAGACTCCCAGATAGGCTCCCAAAGCTGCTACAGGCAAAGATAGCAATACAGCAATCGGCACTGTCCAACTTTCATATTGTGCGGCAAGGAAAAGGAAGACGAACAAGAACACCAATGCCATGACCATACCTGTCTGACCGCCTGCCTGTTTCTCCTGATAAGAAAGTCCGCTCCACTCCAGTCCGATATTATCCGGAAGATGGTCACGGGCGATCTGCTCCATAATCTCCATTGCCTGACCGGAACTGTATCCCTGTGCGGCAGCACCCCGGATAACGGCAGTAGTAAACATATTGAAACGCTTGATACTTCCCGGTCCTGTTGTATAAGAGGCATTACCCAAAGAAGTCAACGGTACCATAGCTCCGTTAGAAGCTTTCACAAAGAACAGGTTGATATTGTCTTTATGTTCCCGATAAGGAGCCTCCGCCTGAATATACACCTTATATATACGGTTGAACATATTAAAGTCATTCACATACACCGAACCTGTATACGCTTTCATCGTAGAAAACACATCTGCCAAAGGTACTCCCAGCATTTTCACTTTGTCTCTGTCCACATCAAAATAAAGCTGGGGAATCTCAGACTGCAAGGAAGAAGACAAACCGGTAAGTTCCTTACGTTTCGAAGCATAATACATCAACGTATCTGCCGCATCTACCAAATTATCGAAAGTAGCCTCTCCACGAGCTTCCAGCTGCATTTCAAAACCACCGGAACTACCCAGTCCCGGTATGACCGGAGGAGTAGACAGGTAGACTTTACATTCGGGATATTCTCTCAAATGTTTTTCTACCGTATCCATAATTTTTTCAATACTGGTGCTCTTTCTCTCTTCCCAAGGTTTCAGAATAACGGTCAGCTCGGCACGCCCCTGATTACTCCCTACACGCGGGCTGCTTCCGGTCACGTTTTGTACATATTCTATATATGGATTCTTCTCCAGATAAGCAATCGCGCGTTCCGTTACTACACGGGTTCGCTCCAATGTAGCTCCTTCCGGCAGTTCAAGTTCAATCTTAAAGTATCCTTGGTCTTCTACCGGCAAGAAACTGGTCGGAATAATCCGGTGAATCAACAGAATAGCAATCAATACCATACCAAAAGCACTCAAAACCCGACGAGGATGTTTGATAGTACGGGTGACGGCAGCTACATACTTATTGCTTCCGATACCCAGCCACTCATTGATCTTTCTGAATACTATATTTTTCTTCTTGCCACTATCTGGTTTCAAAATGAGCGAACACATCACAGGGCTCAGCGTTAAAGCAACCACAGTAGAAATCAGTACAGATACCACGATAGTTACCGTAAACTGACGATACAGTTGCCCGGTAATTCCACTCAGAAAACTTACCGGAACAAACACAGCCGCCAATACCAGTGAAGTAGCGATCAATGCGCTTGATAATCCGTTCATCGCTTTCTTTGTCGCCTCATAGGGACTCAGCTTCTCCGTTTCCATTATATGCTCCACTCCTTCCACCACTACAATCGCATCATCGACCACGATACCGATGGCGAGAATCAACCCGAGTAAGGTCAATATATTAATAGAGAAACCAAAAATCAGCATGAATCCGAAAGTACCAATCAGGGAAATAGGTACCGCTACCACCGGAATCAACGTAGCACGCCAGCTCTGCAAAGACAGATACACTACCAACACAACCAGCACCAATGCTTCAAACAAGGTCTTATATACCTCATGAATAGACTCGGAGATATACGTTGTCATATCAAACGGAATCTCATAACTCAATCCTTCCGGAAAATTCTCGCTGATTTCTTCCATCGCCTTCTTTACATTCTCGGCCACTTCCATTGCATTGGCACCCGGCAACATGTAAATACCGAGTACCGCTGCATTCTCACCATTGATACCACTCTCGGTATTGTATGAAGAAGCCTCCAAGGATACACGTGCCACATCCTTCAGCCGGATGATGGAACCATTGGCATTGGCACGTACCACAATATCCTCAAATTGCCCTACTGTAGAAAGACGTCCCTGAGTAGTGATAGGAATCGTTATATCCAGTCCCTGTACCGGCTGCTGACCTAATACACCGGCTGCCGATTCACGGTTCTGATCTTTCAAGGCATTCTGCAAGTCCTGCACAGTCAATCCGAAGTTAGCCAGCTTATCAGGCTCTGCCCATATCTGCATGGCATAGTAACGGCTACCGATATTAGATACACGTCCTACCCCCGGAATACGGCGAATCACATCGAGCACATTGATCGTAGCAAAGTTGCTCAGGTAAATTTCGTCAAACTTAGGATCGGTAGAAGTCAGACAGAGTGTCATTAACTGACTGGGTGCCTGTTTCTCTACGGAAATACCATTCTGAATCACTTCCGCCGGAAGACGGGATTCAGCCAGCTTCACACGGTTCTGAATTTCCACAGCAGCCAGATCCGGGTCGGCAGATACATCAAAGGTAACTGTTGCCGAGAAGCCACCAGAGTTAGAACTGTTCGATTCCATATAAAGCATACCGGGCGTACCATTGATTTCCTGTTCAATCGGAGTAGCCACCGCCTGCGACACGGTAAGCGCACTCGCACCCGGATAAGACGCACTGATCTTTACCACCGGAGGCGTGATCTGCGGATATTGATCCACCGGAAGCATGGTCAGCCCGATGACTCCGACAATCACAATCACGATGGAAATGACAGCCGAAAATACCGGCCTGTCTATAAAAAAACTAACTTTCATTGATTATTCTCCTTTTGCGTTATTCTTCATTCCTGTTGTAGAATCACCTGCCACCATAGTGGTATCCTTCACCTCCGTTTCCGGCTGACTGATCCGTACTTTCATACCCGGGGTCAACTTATGGAAACCTTCTACAACAATTGTCTCTCCTACAGCGAGTCCTCTTTCCACTACGACATTATTCCCCACTTCGGGTCCTAACTCGATAAAACGTTTCTCTACTGTATCATCTTTACGCATTGTATAAATATAAGCTCCGCCTTTTTCAATGGTAACAGCTTTCATCGGAACCACGATGGCTCCTTCACGTACGTCCAAAAGTAGTTTTACTTTGGTAAACTGTCCCGGAAGCAATACCTGTTTTGGGTTAGGCATCTCTGCACGTACGGAGAAAGTACCTGTCTGGGGATCGACCTGCGGCTCCGCAAAATCAACATATCCTTTATAGGGGTATACGGTATTATCCGCCAAAGTAATAGTAATGTTCGGTTGCCAGGAACGGGTAGAGTCCTGCTGACCGAGGTTAATATTACGTTCTTTACTTTTCAGATAATCGAGTGCCGTCATACTGAAATCGACCAATACGGTATCGCTTTTTACTACTGTAGCCAGCAGAGACTTTCCTCCCGGACCAACAAGCGTTCCCAAGTCTACATTTCTTTCACTGATATGTCCGGCAAGAGGTGAACGAACGATAGTATAGCCTAACTCGAGTTCAGCCTGCGCCAAGTCCGCCTCACTCATCGCTACTGTCGCAACAGCGCTTTCATAAGCTGCTTCCGCATTATCCAGATCCAGCTGGCTAGCGGCATTTTGTTCGTACAACGGACGGATACGTTTCAAGTCACGTTCAGCTTTCAATGCCTGTGCTTCGTCCTTTTTCAACTGAGCCCGCGCTTTGTCGGCTTTCGCACGATATTGGTCCTGATTGATCACAAACAAGACCTGATTCTTATTTACATAAGTGCCTTCGGCAAAAAGCATGTTTTCCAGATAGCCTTCTACCCTGGCACGTACTTCGACAAATTGCTGGGCACGGATTCGCCCCACATATTCTCCGAATATCTCTACATCATCTTTTATAACCGGTTCAACAATCACTGTCGGCATTTCCGGTGCAGCCTTCTGAGGTCGTGTCAGTATCCAATACACTCCCAACACAATTACCATACATACTACAGCAGCAATGGTTCTCTTTCTCCTCAGTTTCAACTCATGTTTCGAAAAGAATAATCTCATATCGAATCTTATTATTTAATTTAACTTATGTTTGTTCTACACTCTATTATGCAATACACATACCAAAATATCCTGTTTTATCTTATCTATTTATTATCAACATATTACGTTTTTCCTCTTGAAGACAGAAGTGTGGAAAACATCCTTAAAGTGTAGAATTTATCCACATTTCCGACTTTTAGAACATTTTTTATAGTTCTTGTTTCATCAACTAAACAATTTATCCCCTACATTTGTAGTTATATTGTACATCAACACAATAACATGTCCTAATGAAAAAACAAATCTTTTCAACATTAGTTTTTGCAATGTGCCTGATATTACCTTTTTCTGTTTATTCTCAGGAACAACGGAAGAAGGTCGGCGTCGTCCTCAGTGGCGGCGGTGCCAAAGGAGTGGCACATATCAAAGCACTGAAAGTCATCGAGGAAGCAGGCATTCCGATCGATTATATAGTAGGCACTAGTATGGGATCTATAGTCGGTGGACTTTACGCCATCGGTTATACTCCGGAACAACTGGACAGTATGGTACGCAAGCAAGACTGGACTTTCCTTTTGAGCGATCGTATCAAACGCAGTGCCATGTCGCTCACCGAACGCGAACGCTCTGCAAAATACATTGTTTCGCTTCCTTTTACAAAGAATCCGAAAGCTGCCATGTCCGGAGGAATTATCAAAGGACAGAATCTTGCCAATCTGTTCTCTGATCTGACAATGGGCTACCATGACTCGATCAATTTTAATAAGTTACCGATCCCCTTCGCTTGTGTATCGGCCAATGTAGTCAATGGAGACCAGATCATATTCCATGATGGCGTACTCTCTACTGCCATGCGTGCCAGTATGGCCATCCCTGGTGTATTTACACCGGTACGCAAAGACAGTATGGTATTGGTAGACGGTGGAATTGTCAATAATTATCCGGCAGATGTGGCCAAAGCAATGGGAGCCGATATTATTATCGGAGTCGATGTTCAGAATGCGCTGAAAAGTGCCGACAAACTCAACAGCGCTCCGGACATATTGGGGCAGATTGTTGATCTCACTTGCCAGACCAATCATGAAAAGAATGTAGAACTCACTGATACCTATATCAAGGTAAATGTAGACGGATTTTCTTCCGCCAGCTTCACTCCGGCAGCCATCGATTCTCTGATGCGTCGGGGCGAAGAAGCCGCACGTGCACAGTGGAATTCCCTGATTGCCTTAAAAAAAGAAATCGGTATACCGGACAATTATGTCCCCAAACAACATGGACCGTACTCTTCTCTTTCCAATTCACGGACAGTATACGTCACAGATATATCTTTCTCCGGCGTAGAGGCTGATGACAAAAAATGGCTGATGAAGAAGTGTAATCTCAAAGAGAACAGTAACATTACCACTCAGCAGATAGAACAAGCTGTGTATCAGTTGCGTGGCAGTCATTCTTACTCAAGCGCCAGCTACACACTTACCGACACTCCCGAAGGGTACCACCTTAATTTCTTGTTAGAAGAAAAATATGAGAAAAGAATCAATCTAGGCATCCGTTTCGACTCGGAAGAAATAGCATCCCTGCTGATTAATGCCACAGCGGATCTCAAAACTCATGTTCCTTCCCGATTATCCCTGACCGGCCGATTAGGAAAGCGATATGCCGCACGCATCGATTACACTCTCGAACCGATGCAGCAACGCAATTTCAATTTCTCATATATGTTTCAATATAATGACATCAACATCTATGATGAAGGTGAACGTGCCTATAACACTACTTACAAGTATCATTTAGCTGAATTTGGCTTTTCGGATGTCTGGTACAAAAACCTCCGCTTCGGACTCGGACTTCGTTTCGAATATTATAAATACAAAGATTTTCTTTTCAAGAAACCGGAACTCATTGGACTGGATGTAGAATCCGAACATTTCCTGAGTTATTTCGCTCAGGTACACTATAGTACATTCGACAAGGGATATTTCCCTTCCAAAGGAACTGAATTCAAAGCTGCCTATTCACTCTACACCGATAATATGGCTCAGTATAATGATCACGCCCCGTTCTCCGCACTGAGCGGTTCATGGGCCAGCGTAGTTCCCGTAACCCGACGTTTTTCTATCATTCCATCCATCTATGGTCGTGTTCTGATTGGAAAAGACATCGCCTATCCCTTGCAAAATGCCATTGGCGGCGAAGTATACGGACTCTACATTCCACAGCAACTGCCGTTTGCCGGTGTGACCAATATGGAACTGATGGACAATTCTATCATGATTGCATCCGTGAAACTCAGACAACGGATGGGAAGCATTCATTATCTCACTCTGACAGGTAATTATGGCTTGACGGACAGTCACTTCTTCGAAATTCTGAAAGGGAAACAACTGTTTGGTATCAGTGCCGGATATGGTATGGACAGTATTTTCGGTCCATTGGAGATTACGTTCGGATATTCCAATCAGACTGATAAAGGAAGCTGTTATGTGAATCTGGGATACTACTTCTGATTCCCTATTTCTGTTCCCGCATACATAGGACTATACTTACCATGATGAGAAAAAATTCTCACTGCGATGAGACTTTTTTCTCATCATAGTGAGAATTTTTTCTCATCGCAGCAAGAACACTTGAGAATATTCAGCATCCTAATATGCTGTTATACAAACTTTTCCCTTTTCTGCAGATAAAGTAATCCGACCATCATCCAGACTAAACTGGCGGATAAAAGGAAAATGCGGTTTTTGATAAGGATTCCCTCCCAAATGATCGGATGAACATTATCGGGAACACGAAAAGGATTCAGCAGAACGTTCCAGAAAGAATCCGGCTTACCTAAGAACATCAATGCAATGCCTATAATAATCATAAATACGGCAGTTCCGTTTCCACTCCGCGTAATGGTAGACAGCATAAAAGCCATATTTCCGAAAAAGAGTATCGGGAACATCAACTGTAATGCCATCTCAAGCGGATTGACCGGATACAGCAATAAAATGGCTATGTATGAAAAGATAATCAGAATAACAAAAATTGCCACATAAATCATCAATAACCGCACGCCCCAAACCTTATACTTATAGTCGGGGATTCCAAAGAGAATCTCCAATATCCGGCTATCTTCATCATTCTGAATGCCGAATACAGCCGGATAGAAAATAAGCAGCATAGACGGAAACATCAGGATGCTATAGATGAGTCCCTCGTTAATCTCCTCCCGTTTCCAGGCATTCTGAAACATGAAAAGAGCAAAAAAGCCAAATGCAGCCAGCAGAAACCAGAAAAACTTCCCGGCAAATATAATCTTCAGGTTATACCTGACTACTTTAGGCAACAGTTGTATCAATTGTTTGAATGTCATATCCTTCTTTTCTTTTTAATTCATATTCTTCAGCAGACAGAGATAAGCGTCTTCCAAATTAGCTTCTACCTCTACAGCCCCTTCATAAGGCTGTCCGACAGAAAGATAGCGCACCCGAATCGTATCGCCTTCCTGAATATGATGTATTACCAACGATTTGTCCAGTACTTTTTCAAATTCTGTCTTATCTATATTAAACTGCCATACTTTCCCGTTAGCCATTTCCACCATGTCCGAAGGATCACCGAAATATTTCAGTTCACCCTTATTGATCACCACTACCTGATTACAGGAACTGGATATATCCTCAATGATATGAGTGGAGAAAATAACGATACGGTCCTTACTCAACTCTACCAGCAGATTACGGAAACGGATACGTTCGCGAGGGTCGAGTCCCGCTGTAGGCTCATCCACAACCAGGATACGCGGTAAATGAAGCAGAATAAGCGCAATACCAATACGCTGTTTCATACCTCCCGAGAAAGAACCTATCTTTTCGTCTTTCCGCTCGTACATATGTACCGCTTTCAGTACATAATCCAGACGCTCCTTTCGTAACTCACCGTCTACAATCCCTTTCAGTATAGCCTGATAATCCAGAAACTCCCACGAAGTCATATTCTCATAAGTTCCGAATTCCTGTGGAAGGAAACCTATCAGACTCTGTAGCTCTTCTCTGTAGATACGTGTATCCAGACCATTGATCCAGATACTACCATAGCTCTGCTCAAAGATACCACAGATGACACGCATCAAGGTCGATTTACCTGCCCCATTGGGTCCCAGTAGTCCGAACATACCTGTCTGAATCTCGAATGACACTCCACGCAATGCTTTGAAAGGTTTGCGTCGTTTTCCAATCATAGGAACACTCTTCACCATGCGGAAATAGGAACGGCGAAGCCCTGCAAATCGTCCGGTGACACGCTCAATATTTACATCATGATCATACAGATACTGGGAAGTGACATAGATGGCAATACCCACCAGCCATAACAATCCGATCATGATGACCAGCCCGTTATTATCCAGTTTACGGAATAACTGAAACAGAATAAGGGGAGGAAGACTCCAGAATATCACCCGGTTTACGATCTTTGTTACTCGATTATCTCCGTATCGATAATATAAATAGGAACATACCTTTCTCCACAAATACAGTATCGCTGCATAAATAGCGAACGAGAACAGGAATATCCAAAGCCTGTTATGAATGAAGAAATAGGTGAAATAAATGGCAAACAGTAAGATACCAAACTGCCATAGCACATTGATAAAGTCCTTCAGGGAATGGTATTCATTGCTCAATCCCAGACGTTTGCGTAATTGCAAACCACTGTTCCACTGACGGCTGATGTGTCCAGGCCAATCGTAGATCTTAACCAGATTGCGGACAGAAATACGAATTTCTTCATCCGGATTGATAACCTCCGCCTTAGCTCTCCGAAGACTAGTTTGCGCAAAGTATGTCATCCCCGGTATGCCTGCAATCAGTGCTACCAGATAGATTGACTGCCAAAGGATTCCGTCAGTGTATAGCCAGATACAGATTACACCGGACACAAAAAGAATCAGGTGAATGGTCCATAGTTTACGGGATAACGAACGGTACCACTGAAGCACATTTTCCAGTCCCATACAAACTGTCGGAATTAAAATCAGCGTCAGCATGGCGGAAAAGAAAAGTCCGCCTATCACTGTAATGGCAAAAGGTGCACCGATAGCCCCTGCATACTCCGTATCTCCCATAGCCAACGGGAGCATGGCAGCAATTGTGGTGATGGAAGTAATCAGAATGGGACGAATACGTGACATACCGGCAGTCATCAACGCCCTGTTCCGGCGGTATCCCCGTTTACGCAAAATGTTGGCGTAATCTATCAGAATGATTCCGTTATTGACGACTACTCCCAACAGAATAAGGAACCCTGTCAATGTATTCGCATTCATCAGACTGTTGCTCGAAAGCAATAATGCCAGCAAAGAACCGATAGCAGCCAACGGAATGGTAAAAAGCAACACAAAAGGCGTCACTACAGATTCGAAGACTGAAGCAAGGATCATAAATATCAAAAGAAAAGCTGCCAGAATAAGGAATTTGAAATCCCCGAATTCATCCTCCTCATGGAATACCTGCACAGCGACTCCGGACGGAAGATTATAACTGGCAATCAACTGGTCGATATCGGAACGATATCCTCCCAATAAATCTTTCGAAGACTGAACATCTCTCGGAAAAGCATAGTATACCTCAATCTGCTTATCTTGATTGACACGGATGATGCGCGAACGCCCACGTCCATAATTCAGAGACGATATATCTTCTAGATTGTGCATACCGCCATTGGCATTTTCTATCCGGATAGCACGCAAGTCATCCACAGTTTTCTCTTTCTGAGCTTTTTCCTGTGCCTCTTCTTCAGTTTCCTTTTCCGGTATTTCGTCACGGATAATAATATCATAAATATCCTCTCCCACCTTGAAAGTAGCTTCGGAAGAGTATTCATTATTAAGCGCAGTTAATCCGGTGGTAATATTGCCACGGTTAATATCATAGGCAGTCAGCAGAATAGGGTCAAAGTTCAGATTTATTTCCGCCTGACGGGGAGTATACGAAACATGAGTATGCTGTACAAAATCCTGTTCGTCCAACAAATAACGCACTTCCTCTGCCACCATCTGCATCATTTCGAAATCAGATCCCCTGATCACCACCCGTTCACTGTTGTCACCGATGCCCAACAAACGCATAAATCCGCCCAGACTGCTCAGAGCCGAGTTATCTCCTCCGCCTCCCATAGCATCAGAAACATAGATTTCCGCACCATTGATATTGGCAACTTTAGTCTGCACATCCGCTTTTATATCGGCTATTTTCCGTTTGGCGATCTTTGTGTAATCTTCCTGCAAAACGAGTGTCAGAGTCGCCTCTTTTTCCCGAATACGGCAAATCAGATCTTTCTTTTCCGGAAAATCCTCCAGACGTTCTTCCAGTACCTTTACAATCTTATCCGTATTTTCAAGCGTACTTCCGGTAGGCATCACGACACTGATGTTGAACCGGTCTGAAGCAACTTCTTTCATCTGTTGCACATTCAAGGTCAATGACAAAATCAACGTTGCAAAAAGCAAGATCACAGCTCCAAAGACTGTCACTCCCGGATTACGCATACAAGTCTTCAATAAGACCAGATAGACCTGCATCGGACGCTGAACGATCGATACTTTTTCATAAACGACACTGTTCCCACTCTTACTCTTCAAAAGAAGGTAAGTAATCATCGGTATAAAAAGTAAAGCTACAAACAGCGAGATCGTCAAAGTTGATATAATGGATACTCCGATATGGTGCCCGATCAGTTTTATCAGGAAATTATCAGAAAAAACGAACGGCAGGAATACAGTAATGGTAGTCAGGGTAGCCGCCACAATGGAGCGCCACACTTCTTTTGTTCCCTGCGTTACCGAACGTTCGGGCGTATAGCCGTTTCCCGACAAACGATAAATATTCTCAAGCACCACGACACTATTATCCAGCAGCATTCCGATGGCCAACGCCATTCCTACCAAGGTAAGACTATTGATAGTGATACCAAAAGCGTAGAAGAAGTTGAAAGCCGTATAGACAGAAATCGGTATGGAAAGTGCGATAAAAAACACCAGCCGCATATTCTTCAGGAAAAGCCAAAGAACGAACACAGCCAATAATCCCCCTACCAATGCCAGATTAATAATCTGGTTGATATTATTTTCCATGGTTTCAGCCTTGTTCTCCTGAATGACAATTTCCAGTTCGAGCGGAGCCAGTTTCTCATTCAGCTTTTCAATCACATCGGATACACGGTGTGAAAGTTCAATCAGATTAGCCTGTGAATCATTGATCAAAGCAACCGAGACGGCTTCTTTTCCATTCACACGACTATAAGTGGTTTCATCTTTCAAGTCAAAAAAGACGGTTGCCACGTCTTTCAGCAGAATAGGACCGGGAGCGACAACTATATTCTCCAAATCAGAGACTTTGGTATACATCGCATTGACATGGACAAAATTCTTGCTGTCGGGTTCATCTGCGAAGCCTACAAATGTCTTTTCCTGGGTATTCTGCGAAAGCAAACCGCTTATTTTGGAAGCAGTGAGGTTCAAAGCCTTGCAAGCCTCCGGATTCAGACGCACTTCAATGGCTTTCTGCCGTCCTCCGTAGATATTGACGGAAGCTACCCCATCTATATTCTCCAGATCGGAACGAACATCCTCGTCTACCAGACTCCGGACACGGTCGGTTCCTCCCGTACCACGCACCTGAAGCACCATGAAGTTATTATTCATCTGAGCAATATCCACTTTCTGTACCTGTACGGTAAAACCGGTCGGCAGGGAGGCAGCGATTTCATTCACCTTCTCTTGCAGTTTAAGACTGGTCATCTTGAAGTTGATATTCTTTTTAAAGTCAATCTGTATGCTGGACTGCCTCCTGTCAATGTAGGATTGCAGTTTGTCTACTCCACCTATCGCACTGACCGCTCCTTCAAGTGGAATAATCACTTCCGACTCTACATACGAAGGGTCCATATCCTGCTGTGACGACACCTGGACAAACAGAACCGGAAGTTCTGCGTTGGGCAGCAACTCCACCGGAAGTTGTTTATACGACACATAGCCCAGCAGACTGAGTGCAATAAACAGCATACAAATCGTTATTCTCCTATTTAGTAAAAAGTTCATCTTCAGCTGTTTTTAGTTCGGCGATTTATACGTCTTTTGATATTCTCCAAGACATAATAGACACAAGGAATAACCATCAAACTCATCAGAGTAGAAGTTATCAATCCTCCGATCACAGCTATAGCCATCGGTGAACGTAAAGATGCACCTTCACCAAAACTGAATGTCATCGGAAGCATGGCCAGAATCGTAGTCAAAGTAGTCATGATGATCGGACGGATACGCTGTTGCCCTGCTTCTACAATGGCATCAGTCAACTCCATTCCCGCCTGACTAAGCTGATTGATACGGTCTACCAGAATGATAGAGTTATTGACGGCAATACCTCCCAGCATGACAATACCGATGACTCCCATCATATTGATAGTGGTTCCGGTAATGAAGAAAAATAAGATAGCACCTACTACAGCCAGAGGAATAGTCAGCAAGATCGTAAACGGATGCAGCAAGGATTCAAACTGGGAAGCCATCACCATATAGACAAGTACAACAGAAAGCATCAGAGCAAACAACAGACTGTTCATTGATTCTTGCCGTTTTTCTTCTTCTCCTGTCACTGTGATACTGTAATTAGCAGGCAATTCAATACCTTTCACCGTTTCACGCACTTCGGCTGCTACTTTATCCAGTGATTTACTCGCATCCATATTAGCCATCACCTTACCGATACGGCTTTGATTGCGACGCAGAATCTCCTTGGGCGCTTGTCCGTGAGTAATGGTAGCAATCTCCTGTAATACAAATTCCTGTGTTCCACTTTTGATAACAAGAGCACCAAGAGAACTCAACGGGATATCCGGCACCTTTATGACAATATCACGCATCTCACCACGATATTCCATTTTACCGACTTCCTTACCGCTTAATTGCTGCTTCAATTGTTCGATTACCATAGCCACACTCAAATTATTGATACCGGCTATTGTACGATCAATCGAGATCACAACTTCCGGAGCACCGTCTTCCACGGAGGTAATAACATCATAGATTCCATTTACGCCAATCATCCGTTCCTTCACCTCTTCAGTCAACTGAGCAATCTCATCCAACTCCTCTCCTTTGACCTCCACAACAATAGGAGCCCCTTCGCTTCCTAACAGTGAACTCAGAGAATTCTCATCCTGCTGAATCGTCAGTTCCAGTCCGTCAGGATTCTTGGCCGATTCCACGAAAGACGCAATCACCTTTTCCGGTGAAAGTGTACATTCCGGTGAAAGGATCACTTTCATCATTGCTGTATTTTCTCCTTCAAATATCGCATTTTCCGAACCACTTCCCTCTCCGATATGGCTGTATACCGTACATAAAGAATCACCGCCAACAATGGTATATAACAATTCTTCCAAATTGCCTACAGCAGCGGAAGTACGTTCCATCTGTGTACCTTCGGGCATTTTGACTACAGCCGTAAACGTCTTGCTTTCCGCACGGGGCATAAACTCAGTTCCGATAAACGGAGTCAGTAACCCAGTCACGATAAGAAGCAACACTGCCATACCGATCACCAGCCAACGTCGCTGAATCAGCCTGCGAAGCACTCTGCTATATCCCGTAATACGAATGGACTTCACTTCTTCCAGCTTAATCTTCTTGCCGGAAAGCTGGATATATAACATCGGAATCACCAGGATAGCCACAAACAAAGAAGAGACCAGTGAGAAAGTTACCGTCCATGCCTGATCTTTAAACAGTTCGCCCGAAGCTCCGTGAAGATAAACAATCGGCAGGAAGACGACAATAGTCGTCAGAGTAGAAGCTATTACCGCATTGACAACTTCTGCCGTCCCGTTAATAGCAGCCTCTTTGATACTCAATCCTTTCTCCTGATTTCGGAAGATACTTTCTATGACGACAATGGCATTATCTACGAGCATACCCGCCCCGAGCGCCAGTCCTCCCAATGTCATAATATTCAGTGACAGTCCATTGAAGAACATCAGATTGAAAGTAGCCACAATCGAGATGGGAATAGCAAGACTGACAATCAGTGTTGTCCCCATCCGGCGAAGGAATACAAACAAGACTACAATAGCGAGGATAACACCCAGAACAGCACTGCTCTTCACTTCTCCAATCGCACTTTTTATAAAAGTACCCTGATTGGAAATCACCTGAAAATGATAACCGGGCAATGCATTCTCTATCACTGCCAATTGGCGGGTTACCTCATCCACCACTTTTACAGTATTAAAACGCATCTCCTTATAAATAGACAGTCCGATACTACGCTTCCCGTTAATCCGTACAATGTTCTCCGGACGAGCGTTCAAAAACTGCACAGTCGCCACTTCCTTCAAAAAGACAGGAGCTTTATTACTGTTGGCAGTCGCTGTTCCCGAAGTATTGTTTCCGGACGATTCCTCTTGTTGTATCGCTTTGTATCCGACAATCAGATTCTCAAAATCATCTTCCGAAGCAAACAAGCTCGAACTTTTCACCAGATATTGTAATCCCAGTTCACTGACCCGTCCACCGGATATGCTCTGATTGTTCGATTCGATGCGCGAAGCGATATCTTCTATTTTCAGTTGAAAAGCATCCAGTTTATAAGGATCAGTCTGAATGGTAAGAGTACTGACTTCTTCTCCCGAAAGCGTCACTTCAGCCACGCCTTCCAGACGAATCAACTCATTGCGGATATAGCTTTCGGCGATTTTCCTTAATTCCGCCATATCTGTAATACTCTGATGAGACATTCCCACCAAAACTACCGGAGACAAGTTCGCATCGTGTTGCGTAATCTTCAGTTCAGTAATATCCTTGTTCTGGGCAAACGGATTCATGGCTTTCTGCAAATCTAGAAAAGCCTCATCCATATCCTTTGTCCAGGTATATTCTACAGTAATTCGTGCCGTCCCGGCTTTAATCACGGAAGAGACCTGAGTAACATCACTCTGCCGGATCGCCATAGACTCCATATTTTTAACGAATTGCTTTTCGATCTCCTCGGGAGGACGTTCACCCGCCTTTAATTCAATAAACAGGCGGGGATTATTCAGATCGGGCAATAAATCCACACTCAACTGATCGTATGATACTTTTCCCAACAATAAGAGGGCAAATACTACCATACAAATCGTAACCGGATTGCCTACTGCAAATTTGATTATATTCTTCATAAGTATTTCCTATTTTCAAAAGATGCGTTCATATATCGCATCCATGATTTACTTTTGGATTTTGACTTTGGCGTCTTCTTTCAGTGTTTCAAAACCCTTCACTACCAAATTGTCATTTACATTAAGTCCGGATAGAATTTCGATATTATATTCATCCTCCAGACCTGTTTGCAGATTGCGTATCTTTGCCGTATTCTTTTCGACGATATATACGTATTTCCGGCGACGATTGGACAGGATTACGTCTTTAGGTATAATGATAGAACTATCAGCTCTGTCAACGATAATATCTGCTTTGGCGAACATACCCGGACGCAACTTCAACTGGTCATTATCAATCAGAATCTTTCCTTTAAAAGTACGTGTCTCTGTACTGATTGCAGGAGACAGCTCACCGACTCTCGCTTTTAAAGTATCTCCGGGGATGGTATAATGAGTAATATATACCGGTTGCGCTTCCTTGACATAACGAATGCTGCTTTCCGGCAGATTGATATCCATATACATTTTATCATAAGCCATCAGACTCACCATAGCCTTTCCCTGCTCCACTCTTGTATCGGCCGTATAGTGAGGCAAATCAACAATCACACCATCAAACGGAGCTTTCACTTTCATCTTCTCCAGATTGAGTTTTGCGTTTTCATAATCGTAACGGGCATTCGTTACTTTTACTTCCGTATTCCGCATTTCACTCATCGTCACCCCTCCTTTTTCATAGAGAGCTTTCTGCTTTGACTGTTCCTGTTCGGCAATTTCAAGACTTAGTTTTTTAGCGTCAATAGCGATTCCGTTTTCATACTCCTTGTCTTCCAGACGGATTATCAGTTCCCCCTTACTTACCCTGTCTCCCATTTTGAAAGGTTTTCCGGTTCTCGGATTAGTCTGAAGTTTATAAAATCCGCTCATTTCCGCATTCTGAGATGCACCGTAAGTCGGCTGCACTGTTCCTGTTGTATTTATTAATTTACTGATAGAACCTTTCTTCAGCTCCACGACAGATACCGGAGTTGCAATATTATTGGGTGCGTTTTGTGGTTTGTTGCCACAGCCGGTTAACAATAGGGTTGTTAACAAAGAAGATGCAATAAAAATTTGATACTGTTTCATGGTCTGCTTATTTTTTATCAATAATGTCTTTCATAGGAACAAGAGGGATATTCTTGTCGAAATCATACAATGAAAGGATTTTAAGATTAAGTAATTCTATTCTGTAATTAATCAACGCCTGCGTATAAGTAATCTTCTTATTCGAAAGCTGAGTCTGGAACTGGCTCATTTCCATACCGGTTATGTCACCTTCCCGATAACGAGTCTGATTCAGATCATAGGTCAACTGTGCATTCTGTACATTTTGCTCGGCGATCTTAATCTGAGTCCGGAGGTTTTCGAGGTTACGCCATACCTGACGAATATTCAGCTCGATATCCACTTTATCCTCTTGAAACTCAAGTTCATTAATCCGTTGAGCCATCTTTTGTGCTTTAATCCTTGCTTTCTTTTCACCCCAGTCGAAAATAGGGACAGCAAAGCTGATGGAAACCCTCGGATTCTGTGTCGGATTATTATAAACTTTATTCAGGTGGCTATTATCTCCTATCAATCCGAAAGAGATGGATACATCTCCTTTAAACTCGTTCAGCGCTTTTGTCTTAATCATATCGAACTCAAGTTCCTTGCTCTCTATTTCACGTTGACGAAGTTCCAGACGCGAACCCAATCCATGCGATATGGCCTGGTCCAGATTTACCTGAATCGGTTTAATCTCCACTTCCGCAAATACGAGAATATCTTCATCCAGCCTCATTCCGAGAGTCTGTTTGAGTTTGTCCTTCGCATTCTCCAGATTCACCTGACTTTCGTCTACAGACGAACGTGCCGTAGCCAGATTCAGTTCCGCTTGAAAGAGTTCGTCCTTCGCTGCTAAATCCGCTTCTACCTTATTCTTGATAATATCATAACTTTGCTGGGCATTAACCAGTTCTTCACGACTGATTTCCAGATTACTCTGTGCCATATAGACAGAATAGAACTGATCGGTTATACTTTTCTCCGTATTCAGTTGCTGCAAAGCATAACTGATATTGGCATTTTCATAATCATACTCTATTTGCTTGAGTTCCATTTTACGCTTGTTGTATGTGAAAATAGGCTGAGTCAATTGCAGATAGAGGTCATTGCTGAATGCCCGGTTACTAGTTTTATCGCCTTCTATAATGGAGCTGTTGTCCTGCCAGCCGAAACGGTTGATTAAAGAAATTGTACCGTCTGTCCATAGAATGGGCTGATCGACCTGAAAGGTCCCGCTGGTATTGAATGTTTCATTCGTGTACCATTGTGACAGACGATTATCGAAACGCCTGTTCTTGTTATAGTCCACCGGGTTCAGATTTAATGAAAATCGAGATTTTAATGAAGCCTTCTGCGCCAGCAGATTCTGCTTATATCTCTCCAGATTCATGTAGGAACGGCGAAGAGAAGGACTGTTCTCCTGCGCAATCTCCATTGCCTTGTCAATCGTTAAAGGAATTTGTCCTTGTGATGTCAGGGCAATTCCCGTAAAAGTTACGATTGTCAGCAGCATTCTTTTTAATAGTAGTAAGTCACTTTGCATATAGTTTGCTGTTTTAATAATTATCGTTTCACTATTTTCACTGCGTCGGCTGTCACAGAGCGTAGCTTACATTCATCCGTCAGCACGACACGAACCGTATCGGCACTAAAATAGTAAGTACCGAGTTGTTCCCAACCCTCATTGGCTTTTCTCAGATTGATATAGGCATCTTCCATCTCACTGTCGTATGCCACCCTGAAATGATATTCACCCTGAAGGCGGTCATTCCATCGCAGCTCATCATCCTTGAATACATGATAATAAAGCTCATATTGACCGGCTTCCGGCACAGGAATTTTCCATGTAGCCGTCTGACTGCCGTCTCCACTCTTAATCACATAGGCCGAACGGATATATTTACCATAATATTTAGCATTGGTGGTGGCCGTCCATTGTAAAGGCGCACGCCACCAGGATATGCCCGAATATTTAAAGGAAGTATCCTCCACTTTATCCAGCCATTTAGGCAGAAGTCCTACGACAGCAGGGGTAGAAAGTACAAAGAGAGTGGAATCTTCATTATCCACAATAACCTCTCCCGGCATTTCTAAGGATGATTCCGGCAAGGTATAGATAGTGTCCTTGACTATTTTATTCCGTTCTTGTTTTACATTACCAATGGATTGCCGTATCATATAAGGAAGATTGCCGGAAACCATCGTATTGATTTCCACATCACGTATCTGTTCTTCCCAGACAGAAACAAATTCTTTGCTTGTATGGGCAGCTATCTCTACCTTTTTTCTGGCTCTAGGATCTTCCATCGGTTGATACCACCAGCCATTTTGAAGAACGTTCATCTGAATGATTCCGTCATAATCCGAGTTATTGCTCACCAGTACTTTCAAGACAAAGAATTCTTCTCCTCCTTTATTGACAACTTTGGTCAGTTCGGGCTCTCCGATCGAATAAAAAGGAAGAGGCGTCAACTGTTCCCATTCTTTCAAATATGAATAAAGATCCGTCCGGCTCATTTCTCCCAGAGTATCCAGCATATTTTCGAACTTTATGTTCAGAAATGTATTACGCTTCAACATCGCATATAGTGAATCCCGGAAAGCATCTACGCCCATGTTTATTTCTGACCGGGCAAAAAGACGGCTTGCCTCCAGTCCTACGATATTATTTTGCAGATTACGCTGTTCCACATCAGCCAGCAACTCCTTGAACGTATGCTTTTCCAGCAGCAGGTTGGCCTTTTCATTGTTACTAAGCCCATTTATCTGACGTTCCCATCCTTCATTTTCCGACTTCTTTTGCAGATATAGCTCAATAGCCCGATTGGCAACAGGCCATTCCGAAGAGTAAATATTGTAACGGAAATTATAAATCTGCGGGAAAAGGAAATAAGGATTTGCCGTAGACGAAAGATTTCCCCGTCCTCTACTACCCGACGAAAAGTTATAATCGCCTTCTGTCTGCAAAAACATCCAGACAAAGTTACTAAAAGTCCGCATCTGGGCTTCCTGCAGACTGATTTCATTATTTCCCGACCACCGGATATGATTCTTCACCTGCCTCTTCACATCCAGTTCCCAGAATATAGCTCCTTTTTCGGGGAACAATACCATTTCAGGTTGTACTGTCTCCTGCGCTTGCGACCAGGCACGTTCATAGCTGGCAAATTGCACAGGAACTTCTACAATAGAAAATCGCTTAAAAGGATAATCCAGTTTATATTGCCGTGCCAGTTGCTCTTTCACATTACGTATCAGCCAGGGAATGGTATCGTGAATAGAATCAAACGAAGCAGTAAAATAGTCATGGTCCCTTAAATGCCAAACGCTATAAAGAATGCTGTCCGCATAAGCACTTTTTTGCTGATAGTCACCTATGACCAACGATAGTGTCTGAGACGGATAATCTCCTTTAAACGAATACACTCCTTCTTCATCACACTTTCCTTCCCCTTGAGAAAGAGGAACTAACCCCGGTAGAGGCTTGACCTTCAAGCGATAATTACTGAAATAAGTTTGCTGCCAGTCAGGATTTTTATCACTATAGCTTGTTCCTGCACGGGGATACCAATAAGTTTCAGGGGTAAGCATCAGATAATTTTTCGTCTGAAAACTATACTGCTTGTCTATGTTGAACAGAAACTTTTTATTGGAAGCTTGCAGCACTTCGGGAGGGATATCCAAATAACAGAATGAGTTATCTATCTGTCCGTCATACCTGAATGTTGCAGAGATTGTATCGCCTTTGGCATGCTTCGTGCCGAAATCCACCAATACTATTTGCTTGTCACGTTTAAACTTGAGTTGCTGTCCGGCCGAATGAACGGAATGAATGGTTAATCCCGGATTCAAACAGAAGGTGAATACGGCAGATGAGTCCAATGCCACTCCTTTCACAGTTACTTCCGACAGAAAATCTTCAGGATGCTGCTCTACAGAAAGATCATATTCATGAATGAACATCTTCGGAGTAGAAACATATTGGTTGTTGATCTTCGTATAGGTAGCGCGTATATCACTTTGATATAAAATCGAATGTATATGCCAATAACCGCATACGAAAGCTAACATGAGAGTACAAAAAGAAATAACCAGCCACGGATAATTACTGTGTGATGAATTCGGCAGACGCCTGAACAGGGAAATCGTGAAAAAGACAAACGCCAGTCCGGCAAGAAAATAGATGCCACGATGATTTAAAATCACCTCCCAGTTGGAAAAACCGACAATGCTGGACTTCACCAAAGGAAGACTATAAGCCATATAATCGAAAAGATAATAAAGCTTATCTTCAATATAGAAAACGGTAAGTCCGATATATCCTAACAATAAAACGAATGTCAGTGCCTGATTTTTCAATACCAGCATCAGAAAGATAGCCAGGCCGATGATGAAAATCAGCGTAGGGACACTGATCAACAGAAAATAAAGCAAGTAAGCCATCCAGTCCACTTCTCCCAATGTCAGGTTGAATGCAGCCGTAATAGCCATAATAATGAGATTCAGCAACAAAAAGACGCGCAGATTTCCCCAAATCTTACCGATGACGTATTCAGCATTACTTAATGGACGGACATAAAAGACTTCTGATGTATCCAGCTTTTTATCTCTTTTCAGGAAGTCGGATGCCAGAAAAATAGCAATAACAGCCTGCCCTGTATTTAGCAACAGTAAAATTAGATAAGGAATGTTCGATGGAATGGCTGTAGCAATCCAGAAGCCTCCGCTATCTTCCGATACGAACAACTGGAAATTGAAAAAAGTAATGATAGTTACAGCGAGTACCGTGAATACTCTGAAGAACCAGCTTCTGATTAATAATTTACTTTCATATTTTGCTACCGATTGTATATTAGATATAAAGGTCATATCAGCATATCGTGTTTAGTCGTTTGTCCAAAGGTTTAATTGATTCTCCATATAATATACATAGGCGTGTTCCAGATTAGGGGGAAATGGTTCCGCTTCGTATCCTTCTACTTTATCGGCAACCACCTGTACTTCCCAGATTGTCCCCGATGGAATCGTCGAGATCACCGGATATTTTTTATCGATCTCATGCAACTGATCTCCCGCAGCCCTGATTCTCCACACTTTACCCTCGGCTAATTTCAGCATATCTTGCGGAGAACCGTTGAAGGAAACTTGTCCCCGGTTCATTAACGCCATATTGTTACAGGTACTGGATATATCACCGACAATGTGAGTAGACAAAATAATAGTCACGTCGTTCTCACTGACCTCCGAAAGAAGGTTACGGAAGCGAATACGTTCTTCCGGGTCAAGTCCGGTAGTAGGCTCATCAACAATGATTACTTTAGGATGATGTATCAGTGCTTGTGCGATTCCTAACCTCCGTTTCATACCTCCCGATAATTTATTGGCATATCGTTCACGGACATCGAACAAACCTACGTTTTCGAGCATTTCATCTACCGCCTGTTTCCTCTGCCTGCTATGGGTCATACCGGACAAACGCGCCGCGTAATCAAGAAACTCATACGTTTTGTATTTGGCAAAAAAACGAAAGTCCTGAGGAAGATACCCCAGAATACCGCGTATTTCTTTCCGCTGTTTCATCAAATCATAACCGCAAATTTCTACTTGCCCGGAAGTTGGTTCCATAAGGGCTACAAGAATACGCATTAAAGTAGATTTGCCGGCGCCATTGGGTCCTAATAAGCCAAACATCCCTGCAGGTATTTCCAGATTGACATCTTTCAAGGCATGATTTCCGTTTGGATAGATCTTATTAAGGTTCTTAATAATTATGCTCATGACATTTTATTTGTCCTATGTTGTATTGGGTGATAAAGATAGGCTTTATTTACAGGATACAAATCATAATTATAAACATTAACTTATATTAGTAGAATTCTGTCTAAAATGAACATTCAACAAACATCCATATATCTCATAAACGAAAAGGAAGAAACCACTTCACAGTGACCTCTTCCTCCTCATATCCCATATGATTATTGCCCAACAGGGTTTATAAAAAAGGGTTTTATTTAAAAAGGGTTATTTTTATGATCTTAATTATTTATTAGTTACTTCCACCCTTACCACCACTATGAGTAGGATTAGTAGTCACTGTCTTATACTGATGATCAGTTCCGGTATAGCGTGTTGCAATTACTGAAATCTTCACATCCTTATTATTATACTTCACTGTGGTCGACAATGTAGTAGTACGAGTCTTGGCATAGCAAGTATAAGTCATTGTTGTATAACCGTTCACATTTACAGTATTATAGGTACGAGTTGTTTCTGTAATACCTGATGCCGATCCCATCAATGAGTATAAACGAGTTTTGAAGAAAGCTACCATAGCATTAACAGTTTCTGGTTTTGCACCTGACAAAGCTTTTTCTACAGCCGCTTTAATATCCGCATCTTTACATTCCCAACCTGATTTTTCTTTGTAGGTCAGTGCAATACCTGTCACAGCTTTAGGATTTTCGCTGTTATCACGGCTTGCCTGTCCTAAAACTTCACTCTTCACTACATTTTCGGTGCTTACTTTACTAGTGACTTTATTTTCCATAGCATAGGAAGAGAAATGCTTAACTTTAGTTGTGTAGCTACCTGATTTCTCATCATAAACAACTTTATTAATGTCCTCTGTTTGTGGAACCCACTTTCCATTCTCCAAATAAGTAAGCTCTATATCTTGGGCAAAAGTCACACCCGGAATAGGATTAGGAATAGAGATCGTTACAGCCTCCTTAAATTTCAAACCACTAGGTTCAAAGTGTGCTGCCGCCAAAGGTATGGTCTTTTCTACTTCTTTATTCTCTTCTTCTTTCTTCACTTCTGTAGTCACAGTTTCTGGGGCTGGTACATACGTAGTTACACTGACTTCAGCATTACCACCTTCCAGAACGTCTTCATTACCTTCTGTCTGAATTGCCCCAGCTGGGATTTCTAATTCAGGAGTTACAAGAGGAAGATCTTCTTTCACATCCTCCGGTTCAACAGTACCCGGTTCTTTAACTTCCTCATTCGAAGCACTCTTATCTTCTACCTTAACCTCTTCTGTATTACCATTCTCTCCAACTTCTACAGTCGTAGGTTCACTTTGCTTAGTCAAAGCCACAGCAACAGTCACCACACTACGATTTTCCGCATTAGCAGCAATTTCTACAGAAGTACTTTGAGCAAGATAACCTTTAGGAGCAACTTCTACAGAATACTTACCTACATTCTTCTCTGTTACAGAGAACTTACCATCTTTGTCAGTCTTAATTGTCTCAGTACCAATTTTTACATCAACACCAGACACACCTTTACCGGCATCCGTCACAGTACCCATAATGTAATACTCAACAACCGGAGCGGGAGTTTCAATCACTTCACCTGGTTCTTGCTTTGGTTCATCGTCATCATCATGACAGGAAACTGTTACAAAAGACAACACACCGAAGGCTATCGCCAAAGAGCATGCATACAACCATTTTAAATTTCTCATAATTGTTCAATTTTTGTTTAAATTACTAATATCAACTCTTATTTAAGTTTTGTCTTTTCATTGGTACGAATCAAATAATAACGGATATAATCCGGCTGCCAGAAACGGCTGTTTTCAGCAGATTTCGGTTCGGTTCTATAGCTTACCCCCAAAGCACGGCGAGCAAATTCATTCCCACTACGCATGTCATATTGAAAAGCGAAATAATCCGGAAGCATCACACGTACCGCGTGACGACTACGCTTCTTACCCGGCAATGGAATCGAAAAATGAAATCCGGCATTTGTTTCTCCATCTGTATACATGCCATAAAGTCCCACGACATATTCACCGAAGTAACGTGAAAGAATTCCGCATACCCCATAATCTCCATATATAAAACGTCCACCGCTAACTTTCAATTGAGTATTCACTTGTGGAATGAAATAACCTACGCTGAGCTGCCCATTCACTCTTTTCCATTTACTCATTCCCCAGTCGTTGCCATATAAATGAGACGAACCGGTTATACCACCTTCTCCTTCTACTGTCCAACGACCGTCAGAAGAAAAATAACCGATACCGGCTGCAAGTCCCTGACGATCATCCGAGAAATTTCCACCAGTCAGGTATCCCTTCCAATGATTATCCAGACGAAATTCCTGGCGCAATGTCAAATACCCCGGTCGGATGCAATCCCATTTGCCCGGCTCATTATTGACGATAGGCAAGCAAACCTGCAGCCTCAATGAAGCACCTTTCCAAAGTTGCATTTCTACAGCCGGTTGCAATTCAAAAGCTGCTTTATATAATTTGTAAGTAACATTATTAACTAACATCACACCCGGATAAAGCACTACATCCACTTTCCCAAAAGTAGTAGACTCTCGTTTTGTTCCTTTTAAGGCCTCCATTGCAGTTTTGGTGGAAGTAGTCATCTGCATATTACGGTAAACTCCATCCAAATCACATTTTCCCGATTGATAATCCTCAATCAGCTTCGCAGGCAAAGTGATACAAAGTTGCGGCAAAGCATTATCCAATATGACCAATTGTAATGTAGTTACTTCCGGAAGAGTGATCAGGCGACGTATTGCAATGCCTATACCATTATAAGATCCCCTATATACGGAAGTCTCAAATGCTGCCGTAATCGTATCCTGCTTCTGTACTACAGAAATATTTTCCATTTGCAATTCTTTCAGGACTTCAGATATCCCAGCAGATTGTGCGTCTGCACTCTCCAAAGTGCAGCAACATATAATATATAGTATACTAAATACTCTTTTCATCTTCTTAATGTATTAATGTACATTCATAACGCAAACCGGCAGAAACACAAGTAAATTCGCGTGTAAACACATGGACAGACAAACGTTTCCAAAAACGTATTGCTCCACCCAAATTCCATCCATTGGTATCATACTCTGCCATCAGTTTTAACTCACGACAAAAAGCAGGAGTATAACGAATACCACCAAAAGGGCCTTTCTTAAAAGCCGGTTGATTGCCCTGATGAAAATACCAGCCTGCTGTAACAGCCAACTGATGCCCCTTGCAGAAACCAAATGTCTTAGTTAAGACACCATAATAATCTCCCCAATACTGAGTAGCCTTTTCTGTAAAAAGGTCATCTGCACCAATTACCACAGCAGGGAAATAACGGCTTTCTTTCAATGGACGGATACGGATAGTATTGGAACGATCTTGGTTGTGATAACCGACTCTGCCATTATACGTTCGCATTTTGAGTAACGTCATACGGTAAGTCAGTTCAACAAAAGAGAACAAAGACATATCTACCGAGTAGTTCATGGTAGGATAGTTAAACTTATTAGGCGTAACCTCTTCAGGAAGAAAGTTTGCGCTTCCCATAAAGGTTCCTGTTTCCTGCATCTCGGCTGTAGGTATCATCATCTGCCCAGTTGCCCCAAGAGCATATTGTGCATGAACCCGGCTTGTTGTCAAGATGAGAATCAGAATTAATACAACACCCTTTAATGGAATAAATCGCATATCCCCCAAAATAGCTTCAGTTTGTTTCATTTTTTATCTATGTATATTCCTAAATAGAGACCTTACCCCAATTTGATTCATAAATCCTCTATTTTTACCATTCTTTTTTCTGTTACTTCTTAGGTAACGGAAAACACAGGGGAAGGGAGAAATCTCTTAAAACACGAAAAATAGGACATACCAAGTTGCTAAAGGAGGCTCAGTCTAAGCGTAGGGTGAAATTCCTTTGATTATGGGACGTAAAAATCTTAGAATATGAAAAAAAGGGTTCTTTCATGTTCCAGGCTATTTTTATCTTATTTTTGAATCAAAAAAGAAAAAAAGGATAGTTTATTTGCTTGTTATTTATTTTTTTGTCTATCTTTGTGCCATTATTATTTCCGTTACCTAAGAAGTAACTCGCATATATTTATACTGATTATTAATACTTTATATCATTTACATATTTTACCAAGCAATTCTTTACGTAAGACAAATTCATTCTATTTACTTCAGTACGTTCTTTCAAAGCAAAGCCTTTAAGGTAGATTTGTGTTGTTTTGATTGATTTATGTCCCAATGATTCGCTGATCATTTCAATAGGAACTCCGCGATATTTCGCAGTAGTAGCCCACGAATGGCGAATGGTATAAGAAGTGACAGGAGAAGTCAGATGCAAAGCCTTTGCCAGTCCTCTCAAATGGTTATTGAAATTCCGGAGGGCAGACTGGTATTCCCGATAAGCACTTTCATCTTTCCGCTTTTTATCACCATTCAGAATACTAAATAGATAATCAGGGCAATCCGGATAAGCAGGCTGCCTGTTCCAAAGCTGATCAATCATATCTTTAGCGGTATCCAATATTTCCACACTCATCGGAGTCTTCGTTTTAACACGATTATAATGAAGAACATTCCTGTCTAAAGACGACTTCTCCAAATGCGCCAAATCAGCAAACGACATACCACAGAATTGGAACATCAAAGCAGCAATCGCCTGTGTACGTCGCAAAATATCCGATTTCGGATCTCCGTATAAAAGCTTATGTAACTCAGTTGCCGGCAAAGCCTTCTTTTGACGGACATCCACTCCCGTATACACCCCGTGAAACAATCGGTGAACATAAGGAGCCCTTCCCGATTCTACTCCACGATTATAAATACTACGCAGCATACGCATATACGTCGAAACCGTATTAAGCTTCAAGCCACGTTCATAAAGATACTGCCCGTAACACCGTAAGTGTTCGCGGGTTACTTGTCCGAATGACACGGTAGGAGTGCCACAAAACCCTCTAAAAGAAAGAAGTGCATTTTCATACACATGCGCAGTAGAATAGCGCCCCTCTTTTCGTAAACGACCGATGTACATCTCAGCGCATCGGCTAAACCCATTTTTTTTCATCATTTATACACTAGTTAATTATATAAATCACCTTCTCAGATGAGAGAACAAATATACTTCCTCTTAGGATTTTAACCATCACAAGAATTATTTTATTTCGAACGAAAATCAGAAAGCGACCCTCACTCACGTGAAAGTCGCTTTCTGATTTTCATAACTTAATGAACAAACTAATAAATAATTAACCTTTTCTTAAAAATCTCAAACATTATATCTTAAACGGTTGCATCTTCAAATATACCTTATAGTCTTTAATCATCCCCGTTTTACCGGCTTCAGCCCTGGGTAAATAAGAGAATCCCGTAATAACTTTATCTTCACCAAGATCTATCACAATCTGATGAGGAAATGCAGGTTTGGAAGAGGAATAATTGGTATGCCAGAATGTTGATTCCTGCAAATCAAAAACATTTGTTGCAATATTGTTCGCGGCATCCGTTTCCTCACTATCGGCATAAATCACTTTCCAATGCTGACGGGATACCGGTTTGCCATCTTCGCCCAACAACTCCAATTCTGCAATAGCCGCGAAATCTTTCCCATCATGGGCGTTCAAAACCTCCAGACAGAAGAAACGAGTCTCCACCTTCTTACCGAATTTCACATGTTGCCAACCATTGCCTGACTTAAATATCCCTTGATAAACAGGAGTTTCATTTGTTAAGTCCAAGTTCTCACCCATCTTACGATGAGCATAAGCTCCATTACCACGTTGTACATCCAGAATTGGTTGACGCAGACCTTCAGTTTCGGCTTTTGAAGGACCAGCCATATCCAATATAATGATTTCATTCTCTCCTTTCTTCAACCAGCAGCCCGGCACATATAAGGTCTGTTGAGGTCCGATTTCCCAATAACGACCAATCGCATGACCATTCACCCATACCATACCTTTACTCCAGTTCATCATATTCAAGAATGTATCCCCTAACTCATTGAGGTTAAACGTCGACCGGTAATAAGCCGGTTGATTGCCAGCATTCTCCTGTTGTTTGTACTGCTTATCACGGGCAAAACTATAATCTACCGGAATAGTATATACCTTCCAGTCCTTCACCAGTTCAACTCCTTTATCCGATTGCAGTTCTACTTTCTCGGTAATACCTTTCCAGTCATAAATACCTTTGCCGAAATTCATTCTTCCCATTGCTTCCACCAGAATATCCAGTCGGTCACCCTCTTTCAGTGGTGGTAACTTTACTACACCTTCCCCCTTCAAACGGCTCAGAGTAGCGAGTTTCTTACCATTCAAAAAGACTTGTGCCCAGTCATGAGCTTCTGTGATCAGTAATGTCTGTTCTTTATCAGAAGCGGATAATGAAGTCCGATACAGAATACTACCCCATCCCTGATCAAAAGCTTCCATTGTCCGGATATCCTCACTCTCTTTGGGGTGAGGCAGATTATCAAATAAGACTGCCACTTCAGTCATTTTAATAGCAGGAATAGCTATAGTCGGTATCGAATCCGGAATTTCCGGCAAGGTTTCACCTTCCGGCAGATAGTTACCAAGCAGATTCCGTACTTCCAGATATTTAGGAGTCACTTTACCGGATTCATTGATAGGAGCATCATAATCATACGATGTGCAAGTCGGTGAAAAGTTCGGGAAATTCGCGCCTCCCCAATGCCCGAAACTAGTTCCCCCATGAGTCATATACAAGCTGAAAGAAATATTGCGGTCCAGCATTTCCTTCATACCTTTTACCAATTCTTCGGCACTTCTTGTTTCATGCTTGGCTCCCCAATGGTCAAACCATCCGGACCAAAATTCACTGCACATCAATGGAGTGTCCGGCCGTAGTTCTTTCAACCGTTTAAACTGCTCGTCGATGTTAGCACCCGTACCGAAATTAATAGTCCACAGCAAATCATCCAGTGCATTATTCTCAAAATTCGAGTTCCAGTCACACTGGAATAAAGGAACACCTGTAAAACCGGCTTGTTTTACCATGTCACGGATTTCGGATATATACGGCTTATCGATTCCAAATGCTCCATACTCATTCTCCACCTGTACCATAATGATATTCCCTCCTTTACTAATCTGAAGATCAGCCAGCTGTTTGCCCACTTCGTTCAAAAAGAGTTTCACACGTTCCATGTAGTATGGGTCTTGCTCGCGAAGTTTGATATCCTTCTTCTTCAGCAGCCACCAAGGCAAGCCGCCCATTTCCCATTCCGCACAGACATAAGGGCCGGGACGCACTATGACATACATTCCATTCTCTTGAGCCAAACGGCAAAACGCAGCTATATCTTTCTGTCCGGCAAAATCATACCTTCCTTCTTCCGGTTCATGAAAATTCCAGAACACATACAAGCAAATCGTATTCATACCCAGTGCCTTGCACATTTTAATACGATGTTCCCAATATTCTTTCGGGATACGCGGATAATGAATCTCTGCCGCTTTTACAACAAACGGTTTTCCATTCAGTAAGAAAGTATTCTTCCCCACTTCAAATGTGCCCTCCGAAGATTGAGAGCATGAGCTGCCAAGAACAGCCACTACTAAAATAAGTAAATACAATAAAGGTTTCTTCATTTTCTATCTATTGTTTTCATGATATATCTCATATTTAATAAAGAGAATTCACTATCGGCTAATGTTTCCATTCAACCGACAGCGAATTTGAAAATAATCCAAGTGTTCCTAAAAACTAAAATAATACCTATTGAAAACTGAGTACGGTGCAAAGATGAGGTATTATGCGTAAACAAAGGTCCTCAAATAAGTCAAAAGGGTATGAATATCGTTCAAATGAACTTTATTTATCATTTTATGAACTCTTTTTACAGAAAAAATCAAGATATTTGCAAGAAATACCATAAACACTAAAACACCTCATAACGGGAGACCTTATGAATAAAACGACTTTTATACTACTAATAACATTAATTATATCATACATCAATACTGCTTATATTCAAGCACAGACTCAACGTGTCACAGTACAGGGGACTATTCTGGAAAAAGACACCCAGTTCCCTGTTGAGCAAGCTACCATACAACTGTTATCCTTGCCCGACAGTAATTATGTAAAAGGCATTTCCAGCTTGGAACAGGGAAAATTTTCACTCACAACTCTCCCGGGACGTTTTTTGCTAAAAATTTCTTTCATAGGCTTCACTACCGAATATAAGACTCTGCAAATAAACACAACCCAGACTATTATTCAACTAGGCAAAATAGAGTTGAAACCCGATGCTGTACTTCTTAACGAAACCGTCATTGTAGCCCAAGCCCCGCCTGTTGTCGTCACAGGTGATACAACCGCATATAATACTTCCGCTTACCGTGTCAGTGAAGGTGCTGCACTGGAAGAACTAGTCAAAAAGCTACCCGGAGCCGAAATAAACGAAGAAGGGAAATTAATCATTAATGGTCAGGAAGTCAAAAAAATCATGATGAACGGAGAAGAATTCTTCCTTAACGACCCCAATACGGTTTTAAAAGAACTGCCAGCCGATATGATAGATCAACTAAAAACTTACCAAAAAAAATCAGACATGGCACGTATCACCGGAGTTGATGACGGTAAAGAAGAAATGGTACTCGACTTACGCGTAAAACCAAGTATGAGAAAAGGATGGAATGGTAACTTTGAAGCAGGATATGGAAATAACGACCATTATAGGGCAAAAGGAATGGCCAATCGTTTCAAAAACAAAATGAACTTATCAATCAATGGTACCGCCAACGACAATGGGATTAATTCCAATCAAAGAATAGGTGCCAACTATTCTCAGAATACTCAGAAACTCAAATATGGAGGTAGTATTGAAGTCCGGGAAAATAAACGCAATTCATGGAGCAAGCGTCATACAGAATCTTTTTTGTCAGACAACACTTCTCAGTTTTCCCTGCAGAACAACCAATCCGATGGAAAGACAAGTGCTATTTCCGCTAATTTTCGTTTCGAATGGAAATTAGACAGCCTCACCACTATTATGTATCGACCGACGTTTAATTTTTCCAAAGGAAATTCCAATTCAGGCAACTTCTCAGAAACGCTCAACAACGAGTCAACTCCTATCAACCGGAAAGAAGCCACAAACCGCCAAACGAATGACAGATTCTCCACCAATGGCTCTTTGCAGTTGAATCGCAAATTGAACAGTAAAGGAAGAAACATCGCCTTACGTCTTTATTACGATCTGGATGACGGCAATTCCGATCGATATAGTCTTTCGAATACTTATTACTTAAAGTATGGTGATAGTATAAAAGCTTTGAATCAATGGATTGAAAAACTTGACAATAACAATAAATATCAAGTTCAGATAACATATATGGAACCTGTATTTACCAATCGGTTTATCGAAATTAATTATAGCTATCAACACCGTTCCTCACTCTCTGAAAAATATGCCTATGACTGGGATAAACAAGAAGATACATACAGTCAATATCCTGACACAGCGCACAGTGATTGCTACAAAAATAAATATTCCACTCACCAAACCGGCATATTTTTCCGTACTATCCGCACCAACTATTTTTATAATATAGGTATAGAAGTTGAGGCGCAAAAAACGGCCAATAAAAGCTATATGCGGGACACGACCTTTGAGTATTTATCCAGAAATGCAATAAACTACTCCCCCACCATAAACTTTAAATATACCTTCTCTAAACAAACAACCTTAAGAATAAACTATCATGGGAGAACAGCACAACCCAGTATGACCGACTTATATAGAAAAAAAGATATTTCTGATCCTTTAAACATACGGCTCGCTAACCCCGAACTTAAACCATCATTCAATAACAACATATCAGCTACATTTAACACTTACTTTACTGAAACATCCCGCAGTTTCAATGCTAACCTCTCCTATAATAATACAATGAATAGTACAACACGTATTGTCACATATGACGAAAATACCGGAGGACAGACTACCCAACCGACTAATGTGAACGGGAACTGGCGAATAAACGGTTCGCTTACCTTCAGTACTCCATTATCCAACAAAAAATTTACAGTAAATACACACACCAATACAAATTACGGCAACTCTGTCGGTTTTACTGTGCTCAACAAAGAGTCAGATGCAGTTAAAAGTAATACAACTAACCTCTTTTTATCAGAACGTTTAAAAGGAAGCTACCGTAGCGACCTGATTGACTTTGAGTTATCTGCAGAAGTCAGATATCGAAAATCAGAACATTCTATCAAAAAAGAGAACCGACGGGAAACATTTGATTATACATTCGGAACTGAAGCAAACTTAAACTTACCTTGGGATATAAAAATCTCATCCAATATCAATTGTAGATTAAAAAGAGGATATGGCGGTAAAAATGATACTAACCGCACCCTATGGAACGCACAAATATCGAAAAGCTTCCTCAAGAAGAAAAAGGCAACCGTCCGATTTCACCTATATGATATACTTCGTGAGAATGAAAGTTCGGAACGTTCCATTTCCGAGAATTCTATCACCGACAGAGAATCCAGTACATCTAACGTATATTTTATGGCATATATTGCCTATCGGTTCAATACCTTCGGACAAAAAAGAAAACGACAATCGGTACAAAACTAAAATTATAAAAGAGGAGGAAATGATGTATCCACAACTACATCATTTCCTTTTTGTTCTTTAAACATGCTGAGTAACATTGAAAAAAGTCATATTGCAAGATATCAGAGATTCTCAAAAGGAGTTCGGTATCAATACTTGACTTCCCGAAGATTTTATACACATTGGTCCGCGCACAACAAAGCTGTTCTGCAAACCAAGTGACAGACAATCCTTGTCGATGTAGTTCAATTTCTATAAGCCGGCCAACGTGTATCATATTACTCTTGTGGAATAATTAAGAAACTGAAACCACACGCTCCTCCTCCGCCATTTTCCAATCGCACAAGAATACGGTTCCACCCTTGACGGAACTGGAAAGGAGCAATATGTTCGTCAATATTATACCAACTGGTACCATAATCGCGCCATACATCCTTACCATTTATCCATACCCGGCCACTATCATCCGTACCGATGGCAACCAACATAGTAGTAGCCTCATCAAAATAAAGTTCCGTATAAGCATAATAAGTAGAATGTCCGGTAGTGACAGGAACCGTATTATGCATTGATTCACTTTGCATAAACTTCCATCTCAGCGTACCATCCAAATACACTTCTTCCCCTATGACCTTTATCGGATGAGAATCCGTTTCCATCACCCCTGTACCTACTTGTCCGTCAGTATATACCGCATCAAAGTCCACAGATATCTCAGGCGGATGGACAATCGAAAAGTCCTCTCGCCCAAAACTTTCCCACGGTCCTATCATATACCATGTGTTAATATATAACCACCCTTTACGATCCGCGCTTTTTGAGAAACGCCGTCCGGGCAATGCCTGAGCTTTTACCATTTCCTGATTAAGCCGGGGACCTGCATAAGCATTCATCGGACGTCTGTTTCCACTGCCCTGAGCTGCCTCCCCCATGCCACCGAAACCGTTCCCATTGCCACTGCCTTCACCTCCGCCCGGCTGACCATTGCCAATTCCAAAGCCGCCACCGGGCTTTCCGAGCTGCTTCACTACTCCAAAGAGATTTTCCAACCGAGATTGAGCAAGTCCGGCTTGTCGGGTCGCTTGTCCCAACAGACCACGGTAATTGTTCAAGTCTGCCGTACTTTTTATTTCCAGACCTGCGCTGGCATTACTTCCCGCTGAAGTAGCCCATTCCCCTCCTTTAGTCTGCATTCGAATCAGTTCATCAAAACTTGGCATACGGGAAGAACCTGTCTTCAGAGAACTATAAACCTCGGGAAACGAAAGTCCCTTGGAAAGCGCCTGTTTAGCTGCATTGGCAGCCAAATGGTTCTGCTGTATTTCAGCCTCATATTCTCTTAAAAGAGCATACATATCTTCTACCGACGGATTCGCAGATAACTTGCCCGCCTGCGGAATATTCCTTGCTTTCGAAGTATCATTAGCATCATCCGGTGCCGTACGTGGTAACTTTCTTTGCTCTACTTTAGTCAACAATTCATTTTTCCGCTGCCTCATCTTCTTAGCCATTTCCTGAAATTTACGAAGCTGATCTTCCAAATTTTTCTTGACCAATACTTCCGACTGCTTCACTAATTGCTCAGAATAATTAGCGGGAAGCTCCCGCTGAGCCTGCTCCTGCTTTATTTTATCACTGATACTTTTCGGAGATTTCTGTTTTTTCGCTTGCAAGTCAATAGCTCCCTGTCCTGGTGATGGCATCAGCCAGATAAACAACGCTCCTCCTACCAGACAGACCAGTGCAATAACCCATGATAGGATAACCGTCAGACGGCTACTCCCTGTTGTAGTTTTCGTCATATGTTCGTATTCCTATATTCGTTAAATTATAAAACTGACAAGCATCCATTACTTCCACAAAACGTCCGAATGGAGTGTTTTTATCCATATCAATGCGGATACGCCGACCCGGATCAGAGATACAGGTCTCCCGCAATTGTTCCATCATGAAATTGGTCGAACAAGGTTGTCCGTCCCAATAGAAGTTACCTTCAGCATCCAGTCCTACAATAGCCTGTTTATCATCCGGTTTCAGTTTTATAGCTGATTCCGAAGTCGGCAGATCCACTGAAATATCCCTGTTTTTCACCTTCGTCATTGTAGAGACAAGAAAGAAGATCAATAGCAGAAACACACAGTCGATCAAGGGCGACATAGACACTTCCGGTTCATCTTCGTTATTAAATAGTGATAGTCTCATAAGCTTAATAAGGTTTACTACCCAAACGGACACGCGTACGCGTGAATCCTTGTATTTGACATTGATCGAATATCTCTATTACCGTATTTACGGGTACAGTCCGGTAAGCCGCCACATCAATAGCAATTTCCGTACCTTCACTGTTGCGGAGTTCTGTAAGGAAAGTATTCAGATCAGAAATCGGTACATAGTGGTTCTCACCAGTGTACGCATCATGTCCTACTACCTGATACACATTTTTCTCCTCATCCACTGCTATGATAACAGCTTCCTCTCCGGCGCGGGTGGTAGACAAGCTGGAAGTCATTGAAGGAAGTGATAAAGGTATTTGCATTTCCCACTTCTTCATCATAGTAGTCACAAGGAAGAAGATCAGTAGCAGAAAGACGCAGTCTATCAAGGGCGACATCTGCACCTCTACTTTGTCTTCTTCATCATAGTTTAGTCTCATGCTTCTCCTCCTTACTCCCCGGTGTGTTCATATCCGTCGAATCTCCTTCCAGATAGAGCGTAGTAATTACATTTTCAACTTCTACTTCCACCAAAGAAGCCAATTTCATAATACGATTTTTAATAATGAAATACAAAGCAATGGCAGGAGCTGCGATGATCAAACCGGCAGCAGTCGTAATCAAAGCTTTTGAAATAGAATCGGACAATATAGAAGCACCGCCTTCGTCACCATACAATGCTACCAGACCAAACGCTTCGATCATACCGACAACTGTTCCCAGCAAACCGATAAGGGGCGACAGGGAAGCTATGACTGACAAAGGATATATGCGTGACAAATGTGTACGGATATCACGTGCGGCCATATCACCAGCTGTCTGACTGACAGCTTCTCTTCCGGCTTTCACATGCTCGAAAATAAAACGCAGCGAATTTCCTAATGTGGAAGGGTATTTATCACAGGCTGCAATCGCACCTTTCAAATCTCCTTGTGCAAGGCATTCGCTGACTGTTTTACGCAGTCCTTTTGGTGCCAGTCTTCCTTCTCTTGAAGTTAGCAAGCGTTGCAAAGCTATTACTAAGGCAAGCAATCCAAGCAAATACAACGGATACATCATGAATCCTCCCGCTTTAATCTGTGCAGCCCAGTCAATCTGTACCCCTTGCGGTTGTTCATCCTCATTAGTTGTTCCCTCTTCATATACCAGCCCTTCCTCTTCTCCATCAACGGGTACCGGAGTTGCAATTTCGCTCGGAAGTACTTTCGGAGCATTCTTTATATCATCCTGTGTCTTAGCGAGAAAGATTTCATCAAATCCCGCATCACGTCTCTCCGGGCAGATAAAAGAAATACCAGTCAACGTAATATTACCAAAATCTTTCCATAAGTCCCTGGTCATCACCATCCAGTGTCCCGGTAGTTCACCGAGATTAAGACCTTCCATCGGATTTATCAAATCCTTGGACTTGCCGGCTATATAAGTAAAATCATATTTCTTGCCTTTTTGATTTGCAGACTTTTCGGAAACATGAAATTTCATTCCAATTTGATCACCTCCCCATTTTACCCAGGCAAAAGTGATATAGCGAAACTCACCCGGTCCCGGATTCTCGCGAATAGGAATGGATAGCCCGGTCAACTCTGCCGGACTTTTAGAGGCTCCTACATATATATAATTTTCTGATTTTTTAGAGTATCCCCCATCACGGACAAATTTATTATCCTGAGCTTTCCACTGCGCCCCGTCCGGTATTTTAGTACTAAAGATTTCATATAATCCTTTACCGGATCTACTATTTGTTTGGGCTGAGAGCGGATAAGTGAAAAACGTTATTACTCCTAAAAGAAGTATACTCAACGTACCTTTTCTAAAAAGTTTTTTCATCTTTGTGCAATTCATGTCTATTCTATTATTTATTAAAATTTAAAAGCCACCGCAAATCATCGAATGATTCACAGTGGCAAAGTTGATAAAAATAGAAAAGAAATGAGTACTCAAATCATTCAAAATACTCCAATTCCTTAAAATGATACAAAATAAAGAGTTCAAAAATCACTCAATAGGTTTAAAAATAATCCATTACCAGAAATTTCCAGCTGTTTTTTATCTGCTATATCAGGTTTTGTATCTATTTTCCTGACACTACCATCCTGACATATTGTGGAGGTAAATAATTATATATAGAGCCATTTTCAAAAGAGGCAGTTTCTAAGGTGGGGGTTCTAAAGTTTATAGTTTCAGCATGGTATCCTTTAGGAACAATCAATTTTAAATACAAACCAGATATGTATCCATTTTTCACACCCTTCTCTCTTCTATCATAGAAATCACACATAATTAGCTTCACTTTTGTCTGGGACAAGTCCAATACTTGCAATGGACAATTTAAAATATTCAATGAATACAAGTTGACATTAGAATGCAAATCAAGCTGGGAAATAGCATTACTACTACAATCCAAAACCTCCAAATATATATTTGCACTAAGATCAATTGTTTTTAGTCTGTTATCAGCACAATTTAATTCTTTTAAATAAGGGTAGTCACTAAAAACCGGAATTGCTTCTTCTGATATTTCTTTAATAGAAAGTTTACGCAGCGAACCTCCTTCCACATTCTCTTTTTGCTCAGGGAGTATCAATTTCTTCAATAAACGATAATCATTCCCTTCTTGGCGTATCCACTCATATCCCTGCAATCCGCAAGTTAAAAATTCCATCTTTAGGTTAGCACTAAAATCCAACTCTCCAATATAATTTGCTTCACAATTTAGTTCCCGCAATTCTTGATTATGTGATGTTTCAAGTGCTTTTAGCTTATTCCAACTACAATTTATTTTTCTAAGATGCGGTGATCGACTAATATCCAATTTCTCCAGATTATTATCCGAACATTCAAGTATACTTATTCCTTCTGTATTCGATCGGTTATCCGGAAGAATCAACTTAGATAATATCCCGGCACGACCTCCTTCCGAAAGTAATCCTTTATTTCTTTGAGATTTAACAATAACCGTTCGAAGTTGTTTATTATGACTAAGATCCAATTCTATCAGTCGGTTATAAGTAAAATCTAAAGTTCTTAATTGAATATTCTTTTTCAAGTCTATCGTATTCAAATCACAACTTCTACAACTTAAATTCGTGAGATTTTTACAACCACTTATATCCAGTTTCGGAAGGTAGATTTGTATAATTTCCAACTCACGAAGTTCTTTAAATCTAGAAAAATCAGGAATACACTCCAATGTATCAGTCCGATTTCCCACCAACTTTAACCGACGTAGAGAAGAAAAATACTCAAGGCCTTTTAATGAGGTAATTTCATGTCTCGTAGTTTTCGCTCTATTCACGTCATTATTAATCCATAAACTGGTTTTCAGCTCCAAATCCTCCACGTAATCAATATCCGATAATAAAATAGAGCTGGTATCAGCTATAATCTTCATTTGGAACAACGCTGCTTTAAGCATCGGATCAAATTTATCTGCCACATTCTTATTATCAGAAGAGTTCAATATGTCTGCCCGACTACTCACACCCATCAATAATAAACTTACTATTAAAATAATGTTTTTCATTTTCTATTAAATTTTATGTTGTCCATAATCAAACATCTCTCTACTTCACCTTTTTACATGAGATGAATTATCATTCGCAAGATAAGAAGAAAAAACGAAAAAGAGAAGGAAAGAGTGTCCCCAAAAAGGATACAATTTTCATTCCTCCTTTTTCCTCCCTTCACCCTTCACAACTCCCTCTGGCACGACGATTGCGGGTGAAGGTCTCCTGTTCACCATCCGCTTCACCTCCCATCAGACGGAGACTACCCGATACACATTCCCAAACTTGGTATGCTTACGTTCTATCCCCACTGCTATCAGTATTTGTGCCAAACTCGCCGGATTTGCCCCACGCATAGCTGCCGGATTTATCTTCTTCAATCGCTGAAAGATATCAGCAGACGAAAGAAGTTCACACCCTTCTCCTTTTTCTGCCGCCCGATAACAGGAACGCAATACGTCTTCCACAGGTCCCTGACGATAGAACATCATGTTACTTTGCTGCAATTCCGTCTCTTCCTCTTTTGTAAACCAATAATGTTCACCCGCCAAAATCTCCGCTTTCAATTGAGCATAAAGTTGTGCATAGTCAATCCCCTCACAATCGATAGGATACTCTACCAGCACACAAATAAACCTGCGGCTACCAGTCGGGTCAGTCAATAAATCTTTTCGATTCGATGTCCCGATAAAAGATGCTATACGAGGTAGCGAGCGATAATTTTTCTGATAAGCTTTGCACAGGCTTAATGAAGCCATCTGCATCAGATTCTTCAATAACGGCATTTTCGTCGGAGCATATTTATCAAACTCATCCAGATTGAGAAGTCCCATCTCCGCCAATCTCCGTTCTATATACCCTTGACTGGTTAAATCCACCTTATCCATATAATAACGCTGAAGCACAGGAGGAAGTAGCGATTTGCAAAAAGTAGACTTTAAATATCCTTGCTCCGTACTGATAAGCAAAGGCGCCACACTATTGGCATGACTTCCCGTAACCCCCATCCATTGTGCTGTCATACCCCGCATCCATATATGGAATTCTTTCACCCACAATTGGTCTCTCGAAACTCTGCGTGCCAAAGACGCCAAACGGTCCACTCCATCCCATACCGGCAATTCTTCCAAATAAAGTTTGAAAGGATGATACTCTGCAATACGGGTGGAGAAAATACAGCGTGAAAGATCACGATCCCAACAAGAAATACCTGATTCGTGAGCTTCCAGGCAGAATGTATTTAAGACACGCTGATTCACAGGTGCAAATCCTTCCTCCATTCGTTCCAACAAACGATATTCCGTTTCCTCTGTCAGCACATTGTAGCGGAAATCATAGCGGGATTTTAAAAAAGTATCTACGCTCTCAGTTAGTGACTTCACTTTCGATGAGTCTTTTTCTTTAGACGATGATACCCCCTTAATCGACTGAATAATAGTATTGACAGGTGCTACACTTTTTGTATCCCCTACTCCCGTTTCATCTTGTTTTGAAAGACACTTCATCAATTTTTGCCAAAAGGCAAACCAACCATTTTTTTGTTCCATTTTCTTCTTTTTTTTATGATTAATGGATGCGAATATAATATCAAAAAAAAGCCATTTGCAACTTTTTATCCTATTCATTTTATGAAAACCAGACTTATCATTAATATCCTATCATTTCTTGTTTATCATACTATTAAACCTTATCTTTGTCACCGACAAATTATATTTATCACTAATATGATAAGATGTTATCACTACTATGATAAAGTAACATCATTATTGTGATAAGATCTTATCATAGTAATGATAAGTATAAAATATCAGCACTAAAAACAAGAAATCATTTAAAGATAAAGCAGAAATGGCAGTACAATTTGAATTATATAAGACTCCGATGCCAAAGGAGAAAAAGAACAAGACGCGTTATCATGCCCGTCCGGTAAGTTTTGAGACCGTCAATACCGAGAAACTGGCTTATCGCATCCATGATCGCTCCACATTAAGAGTATCGGACATTATTTCAACCTTGGAAGAACTGAAAAATGAAGTAGCTCAGTGCCTCCTGGAAGGTAAAAAGGTGCATGTCGATGGATTAGGATTCTTTCAGGTCACTCTTTCCTGCGAAGAAGAAATACGTAACCCGAAAGACAAACGTGTGCACCGGGTAAAATTGAAAGCTATAAAGTTTAAAGCTGATAAAGAATTGAAAGGGGAATTGTGTCACATGAAATTCCAGCGTTCTAAAATCAGACCGCACTCCGCCAATTTATCAGAAGTAGAAATAGACATGAAACTAACTGAATATTTTGCTGAAAATCAGATTATCACCCGGAAAGATTTTCAATATCTCTGCGGAATGACGCAAATCACTGCATATCGCCATATCAAGAGGTTAATGGCAGAAAAGAAATTGCAAAATAAAGGGACGATCTATCAACCGATATATACTCCGGTTCCGGGTAATTACAGGGTATCGGTGGATTTAAAATATAAAGAACAATGAAAGAGCCATGAAACAGGTAGCCCTTCACCCGCTCTTCCCCATTTGATAAGGGATGTAGAGAGAAGGTGAAGGGCTGATAAATTATACAGAACTATTCCGTATTAACTATGGTTTCAAATAATTTTCCAAAGGTTCCATAGACAATTCATCTTGATTTGCTCCCCAACAATAATAAGGCTTTTTATCCTTAAAGAAACATATATGAGGATAAGTATTTTCTCGAGTTAAAATAAAAAATGTCCCATCATCAGAATGCTCTCTAGCATATTCAAACTTCTTTGTTTCATTTTTCTGCGGTGTAAACGACATAATTTCCCATCTTTCCGCTTCTGTCCTCTTTATACTACTTTCTACCATCTTGTCCGCAGCTTCCTTCCCAAACACTTCAACATATCCTTGATAATAACTTTTCGGATTCGTGTCTTTCATAAAGTTTTCAGCATGATATATAGCATAAAAATATATTGTTTCCCCATTATTATTCTGCCCATAAAAACAAGCAAACTTTTCTGGAATCCTAAATACCTTTTCAGAATCGTTCACTAAATATAATCTTGAAGGCGAATCAATAACCGGTACAAACTTTATAGTAGACTTCATCAAAGTTAAGGACAAGGATGAATCATGCCATCTCCCTGCAATATTTATGTTCAACCGTTCAAGTATGATATCCTGAACATTTTTATTAATCTCCTCTACAAGCAGTTTGTTTTTGGGTGTAAGTTGACTGATAGCCTGAGTAATCATCTTATCTCTTTTTATAACTTGCTTGAAAGTACCATCGACATACACTTGTTCGCTACATGAAAGTAATAGTATCTGGACAAGAAATAGGATTGATAATTTAATTGTTTTCATTATATTTCTTACAGATGTCTTTTATGATTGATAAAAAACTATAATTACAACTTTGTTAATTGAGAGGGAAGAGTACCGACATAAATATTTAATCGATACTCCTCCATTAACTCCACCATCGAACAAAAGCTTTCTTTTTTTCGTCAAATTATTCAGAGCCCACCTCTTCGCGCCATTCTTCTGAAAGCGCATAGTTATTGATAAACACGTATCCATCTAGTGTGGATGGCGTCGAAATGCCTAACCAATAGAGAATCTGTGGAACTATCAGCGTATTCTCAACACAGATTCTTTCAGCATTGACATTGGTAGGCAATGTATTTGCAAACATGGCAGAAGCTTTCTGTTCGATATCCGGAGAACTGCTTGTTTTATCTTTAATATAATACATATTGAGTCCACCCTGTATCTGATTTTTAATTACTAATGTATCCTCCTCTAATTTCTCAAGTTGCTCTGTTGGCTTGAATTTCCAATAGCCGAGCATATCACCTGAAGGTTCAATATCAATTTCTCCCGATAGTTGCAAAAATTCTCTTTCAGCAAGATCCTTTTTCCATAGACGTACTTCCGATATATAATAGGAAGTTGGTACAGAATAACCACCTATCGCCAAAAGGCTTGAATCCGGAGCCAATCCTTGGGTATCCGTAGTTCCAGATCCCTGCAACTTACCATCTAAAGTAATGAGCCAATTTCTCCTTCCGGAGGCAGCGGAACTTATGCTAACACCATAGTGATGCCATTTAGAATCATTGTATCCGGTAATAGCTTGCTCAAGAGCAGGACCTTCCTTAGGATTTGTTCTCATGGATACAGTTCCTCTCTGCCTATATAGTCCCCAGCCGGCTTTTCCAAGTATGCGATCCCAATTGTTACCATTATATGTACCGTCCTGCCTAGGAACCATACGCATTATGATCTCCATTGAAAATGCATCCATACCTAAAGAATAATATTTACCTATACTATCAAAAACGACAGCCTTGTATTCATTCTGAGAATCAAAATATGCACCGTATAGTCTATTACCATTCAATTGTTTTTCCGTATAATGATTGTAGTAAAACAGACCAAACGTGTTACGCTCCACTTCCGAAGTGCCACCATAACGACCGTCAGCCGATCCACCGTGATTGGAAGTTACAACAATAAGCCAGTCTTCGTAAAATGCATTCTCACGGGCATCAATCGCCGACAAAAATTCACCAATGTATCCGTCTATAGTTTTAAGTGCACTGACATAAGCGGCGTTGTCCGCTTTGAATCCCCCACTCTTCCCAGCCTCCAACATTCCTGAAAAATCGGCCAGAATGAATGTGTAATCTTCATTCGCAATATGATTGAGAACCACATCCCGAGTTTGAACGTCATTTTCTGAAGTAATGGTAGTCTTAGCATTGTTAAGCATATTTTTGTTCAGTTTCGCCCAAGGTGTCACACACAATGAAAGCATATTCACGTCATTATTCGAAATATAGCTAATAATGTTTTGATAGTGAATTACCTTTTCATTCGGATTGTTCGGATTGTACTCCACATTAGCAGTATAAGATTCATCGGTTATACTGTGCTTTTCGGGTATGACCCCAGTGAGCATGGTTGCCCACGTTACAGGGTCTTCGTTCCTTTCGACAGACAGGGTTCGATTGTCACTAACTCCTGTCCACGAATATTTACTATTTTTCAACATCTTAGCAATGGCACCATCGGCAGGAAGGGAGTTCTTCACCACTTCACCAACCGCACCATCTATATTTATCCATAATACTTTACGATGGATTTTGGTAGATATGCTGGTATCTATAGTTCCATCGTCTGCTATTTCAGCAGGTGTATCGTATTCCGTGCAAGCATAGTTAAATGCCAGGACACAAACAACAAGCAAGCTGTATGTGAGAATATTTAATAGTTTATTCATCTGATATAAATTTACGGTTTATAATAAAATGTACCAAACTCGGTAAACGACTGTACTCTGAACCTAAAACGAGACATATCTGTTTCATTCCAGTTATCATTACGATTAGGTTCAGGAAGTTTTATACGCAGATATCTCACTTGTTCTTTTGACGGAAAATCATAGAAACCCTCACTTTTAATATTGGGCAACTCGGGATGTGCAATGGAATCAATCTGCACAATTTCCCTCCAAACTATATTTTCGTCAAGCGGATCATTAATAATATCCTGATTGACAGGAGTCTCGATAATCAGCTTAGTTGCCGCAAAGTCTGAGTTGTTGCCAGCCAGAAATACACCATTAACATCTGTCGTCTCTTTCATATCAATAAACAAATAATACGGAAGTGGCGGAGTACTTGTATCGTTGTTGTAATATGAAGTCCATCCTGTTGATTTGTCGCTGTCCAGCAATCGGTCCGGCGACTGCCCTGAATTAAAGTTATCGCTTCCATTTGCATCCAGTGCATAAATCTCCCAGTCAGCTCGATTATGACGGTAGTGATACCCGTTACTTGGGAAATCAACCACACCACTTGATGGATTTTCTGCCAGAGGCGAGTATTTCCATATGGCTTTATCCATCAGCGGATATTTCGATGCATAACTACGGGCTTCGTCTGTCAGCGAATAGCCCCAATGCTCAAAGAATGGTGAAAAATCTTCCTTAAAATAGTCACATAAAGCCTTAAAGAAATAGGTAGAAGTAGAATGATCTACGGAAATTTTATCTTTAATCATACGGTTCAACTCTATATAAAAAGCCCAATCGTCATCTTTGTAGTTAGCTAATTGAACGAGGCTTGCCAATGCGTATGTCGGCCGTACTTCCGACTTTATATCAGATACAAACCAGCGGCTACTATCGGTATCTGCATATGCCAATGCTTTGGGGAATTGCTCCGCAATGCTACTGCCTTCTTCCGGGAAAATCGGTCCCATCGGATACCCATCCTCTCTTAATCCTTTCTCAGCCATGCGATATAGGGGAATTGCTTTTACCGCATCAGATACTTCGCTCCACCAGGGTGATTTTATATCTCTGAAAGAGTAATTTCTATATAACGCATTAAAAATAGCAACAGAATTACCGGATTTCAACGTTTGATAGCTAGCCAGCTCATTCAACAGATAATTTGTATTCAATGCCACTACACCATAATCGGCATTACGAATATACAGATTGTCCAACAACTCCACATCCAGCACCACACGCTCAGGAAAATCGGGAGCACGCATTGAAAAATCCTGTGCCCCAACCTGCAAACTGTAATAGTTATAATAATAGGTCTCGACAGCATTGTCCCATGCTTCCAGTGTGTTCGGCATCTTTTCAGCAATGGTAGGATCATCATTTATCATATCCAATAATCGCTCACGCTGAACGGAAAAAGCGACATGCCGGCCACGCAACTCGAGCCACGGTACAGTCGTTGTACGCAACTGCTCAACCCACGCTGTTACATCAGTAGAACCGACAATAAAATCAGGCGAACGATAAGCCCCGTTAATCTCCATAACAAAATCCGCACTACCATTCACATCCTTGCTTTTTTCGATCCATATCATACCTCCCAAAGGATTACGAATGGTGTTTTTTCCCGGGAACAGTTGCTTCGAAGTAGTAACTACCGGCAAACGCAAGTAGGGAGAAATATCCGTCAAATCATCTAAATGAGAACCGATAATAACCGTCAACCCCATAGTGTTGTCATTAATGGTTATAGTAATCAATTCACCTGCTCCGGCATAAAGCCCGGTGCTGTATATCGGACGAGGAACTTGTTGCACGTCCAGATCGTATGCAGGAATGTATCTCTTGCTTAAATCAAGCGCAAGCAGTGTATTGACAGTATTATCGACTAAAGTATCTACCAAACCTGGAAAAATACGGGCACTTTCATACATACTGACATCGATTCCTTCACCTGTTACTATGGTTACATTGGTAGAATCGGCGGTATCATCCTCTGTCCCGCTTTCGATATCATATTGATAAGCAATGTTGCAGCTTCCCATAAAAAACATACAGGAAATGAATGACAGCAAAACTGCATAGTCGGCTTTTAGTTTATTAAAGCATTTCATATTGCATTCTAATTTAATTATTTAAAGAAACGTAATCTAATGCCCAGCCTTCACCATCGAAATTCCAGGAAGAATCAACCGGCTCTCCAAACCATTGAAAAATCTGATAGGATAAATCGACTGTATTAAGAACCGTTTTATAGTAGGAATCGTCTATAAGTGGGCATACCTTATCCGTTACAATACTCTCCTGCCTGCGCGTTACGTAATCATCGGTAGGCGCAAACGTACCAACCGGTTTATTGAAGTATAATCTTTTATCTTTTGATGTATATTTCGAATAATCTTCCAAATAAGATAATCCGATATCATCTTCACGATCGTTGGGGTAATAACCCACCAGATTATTCCAATACGGATATAATTCACCCAAAAGGTCCAGTTTTGTAGTACAATGATACTCCGCAATAATATCAGCAGGTAGAGCAACGTTGTAAAACTGGAGATCGTTTATATATAGATTTGCCTGACTAGGTCTGTCCGGAGAAAACGTATGTCCGATGGCAAGAGGCGCATCTGTCCACATATCTTTACTGCCGTCTATCTTACATCCCATCTGATACTTACCGTCAAGATAAAATAAGATGGAGTCACCTTTCTGGGTATCATCAACTTCCTTTATTACTAGCGTATAAGAATGCCATGATCCGTCACGTCTCGTAGATGGTAAGCGGAAAACTGAAGAACCCTCTTTAAAATTAGCAGCAAATTCGACTTGCGTATTATTAGAAAACATTAGCTGCCAACCTGTACCTGCTTTTTGATATCTTTTCGATATTATATTTCTATTACCCCAGGGGTCGCCGTGCTTATCAAACATTTTAAACTGAATGGTATATCCACTTTTATCCACCTCTTCATCCGGATTGGAACTCCATCGTTTACCCATATTAAAAAACTCGGTATTTCCAGTCATAACGGCATTTGTTGTCGCTTTTTGTCCGGGACCGACGAAATAAGGACTATAGAATTTGTATTGTAGTTCATCCGAGCCCGGCCTTTGCAACAATTTGGATGCAAACCGACTGTTATAGAGCATCATGAAAGAATTGAGACGCGGATCATCATACAACGATGCCGGAGTTACATTACCTTCATAAACACCACCATAAGAAGATGTAATAACTACAAGCCAGTTTTCCTGAACGTAACGCGGACGCGCTTCAAGTGCTTTCATTATTTTACCGATGAAAGCATCTACATTGTAAATCGCATCAATAACCTCACTGGTAGGAGTTGTCTCATTGCTCCAGAATCCATATTGCTCACCAGTCTGTTGAACACCGCCGAACTGTGCAACTACGATATCCGAGATTGTTTCACCATTGATTTCAGCAATAAGAGCATCAGCGGTTTCACTGTCGGCCGAAGTCTTTCTTTTAGTATCGGCAACACTCCCGAAAGCTCCGAAAAACTCCGTATCGGAAGAATAAAAGCTGACTTTTAGATTTTCATCCGCCTCTTTCAATCGTTGAAGAAAAGAAGGCGTTTCGAGTTCGTCAATTCCTTGATTGACATCAAGCCCGTTCTTTGTTGTTCCGGTCAGCAAATTTGCCCATCCACGTTCTTTACTTACCCCTTCTTCATTGTCGGCAAGTCCGTAAAAAGTAAACAAAGATTTATCCGTCATGGAGCGGATAACTGGAGCCTTTCGTGTATTATACGCCTCATTAACGGCTATTCCGGATGCACCATCGATAACCACCATCAATACGTGTCCCGTAGTATATTCAGTACCCGACTCCGGATAATCATCAGTCAAAAGCCTTTCCATATCCTCATTGCACGAGAATGCAAATACAGCAAACAGGCAAAGCATTATATTTTTTATCAACTTTTCCATTGTATTTCATAATAAGTTATTCATAATCAACTTCTATCATTATCGCATTGCGAACCATATTACCATCAAAACGACTGAAATCACCAAGCAGCAGCAATCCGTTTGAATTGGTCGAAGTACGAGTTTCAATTACTTTGTAGAGTTCACCCTGGAAGATGCCCGGTACATTAAATTGTTGCAGCGCCTTTCCATCACGACCCAATATAAGGAAACCACGGCGAGTTACACCATCGTATTTCGTAAACGCACCTGAAACAACAATATTATCATTATCAAGCAGACAGGCAAAATTGGCCAATCCTCCTTCCATTTTTCCGATCTTGAAAATTTCATCACGTGTGCCATCATCATTCAACATAACTACACTCTGTGCAGGAATACCGTTGAACTCAGAAAACTCCCCAGTTATAAGGATTTTCTTTTTGTTTTTATTGTACCGGATTTTAGTAATACTTCCATTTGCGCCCGTACCGATGTTTCTCATAAAAGTTTCATCAAGGGTACCTTCGGCATTCAACTTCACAATATTCTTCACAGACTGTCCATCGAAACTGCTAAATGTCCCTACTATGACAATACCGTCACTTTCGACCATACAAGCATCTAAAATCTGCCCGATAACTCCTTCTGCATCCCTGCGATAGCTATCATCAAGTTCTCCAGTCCTTGACATACGCAATACACTTGCAACCTTCGAATAATCCAAAACCATACTCTCAGCATAGGATTTTTCGGTATTAATACGACAGTAGTTTGTAATATTTCCTACTGCTACCACCTTCTCATTGGAAGTTATAAATGTACGGACAGGCGCTTCAAGAGTTCCCCCGTTGAATACCGGTATCTTACAATTTATGCTTGTATTATTCTTTTTCGAAGGCAGCGCTACAGTTTTATAATACGAGGCTACTTCATTAGTAGCTATCGTGATGTTATTGACCGGCAACTTATCCCAGCCGTATTCTGAAAATTTACCCGACAGGAGAACCCTGTGGTCACTAGGAAAATAAGTAAATGAATTAAGGTAACATTCAATATCTGTCACTCCCGGATTGGCCAGATCAATGCCGGCTCCCTGACCAGGATCAAGTTTGAAGTCAGTTACCCATTTTCCCGATACAGAGCCGTCTGTCAAAACCATAGATATACAAGAAAAACTCTGCGAGCTATTTTCATTGTAGTAGGCCTGCATATAGTCGCCAACTGGATAATATACCCGTGCTTTTGAATAATGTTCCGCACAATCGTAAATAGGCCCCGAAGTGCCTTTAAAGCCGTATGACTGATCTATCTTAATATTTCCTAATACAGTGAGACGAGGTCCATAGAAAACCTGTTCTTTCAATACAATATAAGCCGTACCCGAACTAAGATTTCCAGGTACTTTCACGGTGATTGTCGTGTCGGTAGCAGTTACAATTTTAGTTTCTTCATCAGAAATATAAAACTTGAAATCGTAACGTCCTGATTGCGGATCACACCAGTTCAACATCCCTTTTGCTTTGAATACAACCGTATCATTGGGATAAGCGCTTTCCGGAGAAGGAGATTCAGCCAGCAAACCGATTCCAAGCGGAGCTTTTCCACCACTGTACGGATCATCTTTAATATTGCTGTTCAGATCACTGTTACAGGATGTTACCAATAACGAAGTGAATACGGAGCAAACAATCATTAACGAATAGATGGTAATATGTTTCATTGTACTATCTTTATTTATAGTTAATTATCCGGTTCTGTTTCTATTGTCGCATTTATAGCTTTGGTAGCGAAAAGATATGGTTCAAAACCAAATGCATGATCGGTTAATCTGAGTACATGTACCACTCCGTTGGTCGGTTGTATATCAGATGTTGCTACATAAGCGTTTTTCATATCTCCTATAGTGAAATCATAGACATAAGAGTATATGATTTGTCTTGCACCGGCATATTTCACATTGTTTGCATCATAATAAACAACACCCATGTTCATAGGCTGCTGACCATAAGATAAAAATGCCTGTCCCGGATAGGCTGCTATGGCAGTCGTATCAATTTGAGGTATATCTTTCAGCAAATATTTATCTTTTACAATGTACATTGACAGCATTTCACGCCAGACTTCCGGTTTTATCTGACTAAAACTCTTGATGCTATCATGCCCCATACGATACCAAATACGGTTCAGATAATTAAAACTACCACGGATTGACCAATCGGTAGGTGCAAAAAAGGTAATTTGTTCGTCTTCAAAAACATCTTCCATACCGGACAGCCGGATGACTTCCACCAAATCTTTAAAATAATCGGGTCTTGATTGCAAATATTGCATCATATTCCCATTATAATAAGGGTTCGCTTTTCCACCATCAATTAAATAACTATCATCGGCACAATTGTACATGAGTACTGCCAAAAGGCAACATCCGACAATTTTCTTCCATAATTTGATATTATTTTTCATATCTATACATTTTAAGTTTATCAGAGTTACTCCCAAAATAAATTCAATCCAATCTGTGTGTTGTTTTTCAACGCATTACGATGAATAGGCCATGTCCATGCCCCCACATTGAAATTAGTACGCGTCATCGGATTCATACAATAGTTTCTGTTATACACCTTTCCTGTACGAACCAAATCATAATAGTAATGTCCTTCACCGATAAGCTCTCTGCAGCGTTCCCAGAAAATAGCATCCATCAGTTCACTACCCGAGGTATTTATTTCGGAAGCATGTGCCCTATTGCGGACCCGATTGAGTAATTCGCAGGCTTTCGTATCGTTAGTCCCCAAAGCGGCAAGAGCTTCAGCATACAACAAAAGTGCACCTGCATAACGGAATACTATTTGATTGCCGGAGTTGGACGTAATTGTTCCGTTTCCATAAGTATCAATATTCCAAAATTTCTTGATTTCCTTAGGAGCAGAACTTGAAACCGAAGTAGAATATATCTTTTCGTCAAACCATAATTCTTTTCTCGCATCATCTTCATACATAGGGAACAGACTCATTAGATAATCTCCTGAATAACAGAACACTGGTGTATACTTGTTCAGACAGGAATAGGAAACATTATCAGAAAACTTTGCATTCATCATAAATATCTCATTGAAATTTATATTTTGTGCAATCTCAAACAAGCCTTCGTCTGACCCTCCTGCGAAAATCACGGAACTTCTATTTATATCAAGTAATGAATAAGCTCCATTGTTACGTTCCAGTTCCTCGCCTAGCGAAACAACATTCCTATAATATTGCTCTTTATTTTGTGCATCAAACTGTACAAGCCACAAGTTTATATGCATCATCAGCGCAATGACAGAACCTCTGGAGGCTCTAATCCCTTTGCTCGAATAAGATGAATATGACCATGGTAGTACTTCCGCTCCCGGATCATCGTCAAGCAAAGGTTGTAAGTCAGCAAGGCAATTTTGCAAAACTATAACCATATTGGTTCTTGGCAAGGGAGCTTCATTATAGGCATTTGTATAATAAGGCACATCTCCAAAAGCCCTTACGATGAAGAAATAAGACAAGTTACGCATGAAAATAGCTTCTGCCTTAAAACGACTCCGTTTCAATCCATCCATACCGGGCACTTTGTCTATCTCAGCAAGCAGAATATTGGCATCCTGAATAGCAGTATAAAACACATCCCATTGCATTATTAAACCGCCCCTAGCATCATCGGGATATGTATTACGCAATTCACCCATATCGTTGTTAGCCAGATAAGCTACATATTTATCCCCAGTGCTGTAGGCTGTTATTGGAGCGCACCGCATATCTCCGCTATACGTAAGGAAAGGACGTTGTGACATTGTTGCATTCCGAAACGAATTGTATATGCTCAACAAAAAAGCTTCCGCATTCGTCTCATTTCCCTGCGCCCAAAAATCATCACCCGATAATTTATCTTCACTCTTATTTGCAAGCGAATCACAACCGGCAAACAGGCAAGATACTATCAAAGTCATTATTAAAACTATATTTTTCATATTCTTCTATATTTAATCGTTCATCTAAAAATCCATTGAGACACCAAATGTCACAGTACGACCATTGGGATAACCACCGGATGTGTCATATCCCAAATTGTTTACATTTTCGGGATTGATGCCTGAATATTTGGAGAAAGTATAAATATTGTTCATACTAAAATTAAGCTGACATCGGCTGATCCTAAAAAAATCCAGCATTTTCTTTGGAATAGTATAAGCCACAGATATACCGTTAATTTTAAAATAAGAGCCATCTTCCATAAACAATGTCTGGTCGTATCTGAAAGGCTGAATAATACTTGAACGGGTATAATCAAACGGATTAGGATATTGGGCATAGATATTATCTTCTGTCCAGAAATTATATGCCTCAATAGGTGTTAAAGCTCCACTACCTGTAAGGTTCACCTTACCTGCTACAGGTGTTCCATAAGCCCTAAAACGGTCTGCCAGAGCCTTGTTGATAATATCACGTCTCAACGTAAACGAGCAGTTAGTGTTGATAGAAAACGCTTTATAACGAAGATTGATACTAATACCACCGGTCATTCGCGGCTGTGAATTACCTACAATCACCTTGTCTTTTTCATCGATGATATAATCACCATTTACATCCACCCAAATAGGGTCTCCCGCCTTAAAGTATGCTTGAGTAGAAGTATTCCCTCCCATCCGCAAGCGTTCTCCGGTCAGCGGATTAACAGGCACGTCTTCGTCAGTCGCATATACGCCTTTATACACATAGAGATAATTCCCCATCGCGTTAGAACCTAATTTATTCACCACTTCCGCATCACTGTTAATAATCTGCCGCACCTCGTTAGGCAGCTTTGCGATCACGTCTTTATTAATTGCCAGTGAAGTCGCTACATTCAAATCCCAATTACTTTGCCTTGACAACGGACGGACGTTCAACGAAAACTCCAATCCATAGTTAACCAAACTCGTTTTCGTACTTCTTACGGAATTAAAAGCATTGTGGTTAGCCAACTCTATCGAACTTAGCTGATTGTCAATTTGTTTGTAATACGCCTCGGCAACGAACATAATTTTATTATTAAGGAATGATAAGTCTGTTCCGAGATTCCATGATGTTGACGTTACCGGCTTCAAATCCGGATTCGGCATAGCGTTTTTATCAATAGGAATAATAGAAACTCCATTATAAGTATCTTTGCTCAGATTGTAACTTCCCCATATATCATAAATACTAGCTTTATAAGTGGTACTACGTCCCCAAGTTACACGAAGAGCTCCGGCATCCAGAAACTTCCATTTTTTAGCAAAAGATTCACGGCTGAAGTTCCAGCGAAATCCTAATGAAGGATTTATTGCCCATTTCGCCTGCGACCCATAAGATGAATTTATTTCAGGACGAATATTGGGAGTAAATACGTATTTCCCACCAGGCAGCGATAACTGAGGATCTATAATAAGTGCAAACGTATTCTTTTTATCTGAAAAATTCGACCTTCCAGCTGCCATGGACGGCATACCGGACGACCATATATGGTCACTTGCCAATCCATTCAGCATAATAAAGTTACCGCTATACTTTTCGGATGAAAGTTCAAAACCTCCCTGTAAATCAAAATTTACAATTCCCAATTTTACGGTTCTTGACAACAATGAACGAACATACATATTATAACTATATTCACTACCGTTATTCCAAGTAGCCCTATTGGCATTCAAAATACCCGGCGTAAATTTCTCATTCTCCACAGTTCCGTATTTATATCCTAAAGTACTTCTCCATCTTATATCAAATGGCAACAGATACATGATATTCATACTTGCATCATAGACTACATTCTGATTATCTGCCTGGACAGAAAAAACAGACAATGCAGAATTGGAAGCTGTATACATAGACGGTGGAGGCAACAAGGAAGAAGCTGCCGAACCTGCGGCTACGCCGGATTGTGAGAAAGCATTTCCGCTACCATTACTATTTCGGGTTAATGTAGTGGCAAGATTTAGATCCAAATGAAATCTATCATTAGGCTTATATCCTACTGCTGCCCTGATACCGTATCGGTTAAAGTCCGTGTTTTTCACAATTCCTTTTTCCGTATAATAGTTTGCATTGATCTTATAGTCAAATTTCTCATTAGGTTTACCAGAGAAACTAAGATTATGAGTTTGATTGTAAGTCGTCTGATAAAAGACACCCTGCCAATCCGTATTATTATTGTAATAAGGATTCAAGCTATCTGACAGTGCCTGCAATTTATGGATTTCATTATATCCATGATAGGCGGATGTATCATTTCCCAAAATTTGCATAATTCTGAGCGCTCTCTCCGCCCCGCCTGCAAGTACATCTCTCAACCTCGGTGGTGTTTTCACTACAAAGTTAGCCGAATAAGAAACTTTCGGTTTGGCTGTTTCTCCTCTTTTAGTTTCTATAAGAATTACTCCATAAGCACCTTTTGAACCATACAGGGAAGTTGCAGCTGCATCTTTCAATACTTGGATATTCGCAATATCTTCAAGTGGAATCATAGCCAACGGACTGACTGTTGCACCTGACAGCAAACCAGCTGCATCATAGCCCGTTACGTCTTCCTGCGGTATACCGTCAACTACAAACAAAGGAGGAGTCAGCCCCATCATAAACTCGCCATCACCGGAAGATTGAACGGAAATATCCGAGACTCCTCGAATTGAAAAACTTGGAAGACCTCCGGGAGTACCATTATTCATCTGAATATTTAATCCGGGAACACGCCCTTGAAGCAACTCCATTGGATTAGCAACAGGAGTATTGACCAGATCTTCTGCTTTAATAACCGTAACCGATGCTGTTACCGCAGCCTTGCTAACTCTTTTAAATCCGACTACAACTGTTTCATCAAGCATATTCTCTGTCGGACTCAGATATATTTGCATGCGTTCTGAAGGTTTAGTAACTTTGACTGAAAGACTGTCGAACGCCAGGAAAGAGAATACAAGTCGGTAACCACTCTTAACTTTTGTAGAGAATCGTCCGTTATCATCAGTTGTGGTTGAAAGCTGAGGCACCGTTTTTCCACTTTCATTTTTAACAATAACAGAAGCATAAGGCAATGTAGAATTATTGCTTTTATCTTTGACTACACCACTGACAGGAATATCCTGAGCCCGAACACCAACCGAGGTGACGGCAATCGCCATAGCCAACAAGCCATATTTAAATATATTTCTCATATTAGAATCATGGTATTAATTAGTTATTTTCCATCTTCAAACAAGGGGGCTCCTGCTGTAAATACAACTATTATCTCCCAATGAGCTTCCTTGTATATCGCAAATTCAAATGACATAGTGGATGTCATACGATAACCACTTGCTGTAATACGGTCATATAAAAAATTGACATTTATTCTATTACCATCTTTATTGGTATATTTTGATTTCATTTCAACCAATGGCATCGGATAAACTACATCATACTTTACATATTCATCTGTTTTCTCCATATTGAAACCATGAATCAGATTAGCCCAGTCTGTCTGATTAAAAGATGAAGGAGAGATCGGTGTATAATCCGGTCCATAAAAACGAAAAGTCAAACTTTTTACATCATCATCATTATCTTGGTTCTCACGAAAATAAATATGTACATCTTCAGGAAACATATAGTCTCCACTTTCTGTTTGAAAAAGGGTTAACGAATTTGGTGTAACATAGTCCTGTCCCTGCACCAACCCTGTTTCCGGATCGTATATACTCGGTTCGTAATCACTTTCTCTGACAGGTATAAGCTGCATATCAGTAAATGTTTTATATCCTCCCGAGTTTTTCACCAGCACATCAAAAATATAGCCATCACTCGGAGCACACTGCACAAAAGAAGATTCGGCATTGGACCACATCATAAATTCTCCGGAATGCTTTTTAACCTGAAAAAGAGTACGATATTCTATTTCTCTTTTAGCTTCTATTTCTTCTATAGACTTTTCGGTACCCATATATGGAGTTTTCCAAACTTTTACCGGGAAATATTCCGTCAATTCAGGTGCAGGACTTCCGTCGGCCCTCACGATTCGTGATATTTCGAAAGTAAGAGGAAGCGTTGAATTACCCGATGAAAAGTTGTCGGACATCAAAGTATTTTTTCCTAGTTGAGGACGATATAGTTTTGTAGTAAAATTGACGTCTCTGTCGAAAGCATCCAAACTATCCGGCAAATATTTATCGACACACGATATGCTTAATAATACGCAGGAAAACAGCAGCGCAATATTTTTACTTCTTATATTCATTGCCATAATTATTAAATACGTAAATAAATTCATCAAAACCGAAACTGTGTTGGGGAGAAAGGATGTGAATGATACCATTATTTGTATAAACATCATTCCATACCGTAGAAACTCTGTTCCAGTTATCTTTTACCTGAGAGTTTTTCATATCACTGAAAATAAGCTGTTTGACTCCTCTGCCTACAAATCCGGATGCCGGTTTGCGAGAACATTCTATATTCATTTGATAATTGTACTTCAAAGAATTTAAGGAGTTATTTCCTTCATTGGCTAGAATATTATCGGTATCGTAACTACCTTTAATAATGTACTTGCATAACATTCGCTCAAGATCAGCTCTATAATCATAATGATATTCGTTAATGATCGTATCATTTAAAGTCGGTGTTATAACATTAACGATCGTATCTTTAACAACAAACGGTTCAATTAATAAATCACTCAAATAAATCGCTTCACCCAACTCCTTTTGTTTACGGTACTCGTTAAGTTGCGCCAATGAGGAACGGATACATGCATCCGGTATGGCAAAAACTGTATATTGCACATCCGTCTGTTCCATCTGTTGTATGAAATCGGGAATATTGTTGACAAGAACCATCATAGAATCAAATTTCAAATTCAGCCTTTCATTCCCTGTGGACAAATAATCCAGAACCGTTCCATTAAATACTTCGGTTTCATTTTCCTCAGGATATGAAGCCACTTCGTAATCTGTACAAGACAGCATCCAAAGGGAAGCCGAAGTCAGACATAAAATAAATAGTATCTTATTCATTGTCGTTTTCTTTTTATTTCCAAAACTCATTTTGTTCAATCTGTGAATTAGCAGTAATGATATCTTCCGATACCGGCCAGTAGATTCCACCACTGCTGATCAGTCGCAAGAATGCCTCATTATCTTTCATCAGCTTTTGCCGACGGACAAGGTCATACCACCTCCAGCCTTCTCCCATAAGCTCTCTGCGACGCTCTTCAAATATCTCGGCAATTAAGCTTTCGCGATTATTCCCAAAATCCTTTTTAAAAGATACTTCTCTCAATCCACGATTTGTTCGGATCATATTCAGGTAGGATACAGCTTCTGTGCTTCTATTTAGTGCGCATAATGCTTCAGCCCGTAGCAAGGTGATATCTTCAAGGCGAGTGAAAACAATAGACGAGCCAAAGACTCCGAAATCATTGTCTTTCGCCGATCCATCCTGAATAATCTTTATTTTACTGAACACCGGAGTTTCTTCATTCAAATTCTGAACATAATAGGATGAATATTTGATGGTATCTATGATTCCAAACCGCAAGTCATCAAAATTGGTAAAAATCGAAAATAAGCTGTCCTTTGAAATGTATATTTCAGGATAGGATTTTTGTACCAATGGATAAGCTAAAGTCAACTGTTCAAGATGTCCGCTTTGAGTTGCTTCGTTATCATTGTGAGCAAAATTAAATCCTAAAATCCTTGAACCTTTTACACTCGCATTCGAGTAAAACAGCCCTGTTTCTGAAGTCAAGTCGGCAATAGAAGTATATTTTGCATTAATCTCAGATGCATGATCTATTATAAATGCAGAATATGTCTCGGCTTCTGCATAATTTCCCTGCCAAGCACAGATGTGAGCTAATACAGAGTATGCAGATAACTTATTGAACAGTTTTCCCTGCCATTGGGCCCCATATGAACCATAATATAAATTCGTTTGAGTACCATATTGATAGGGTAAATCCTTTATAGCTGTCAACAGTTCTGCCTTAGCATAACTCAGCACCGTTTGAGCGTCTGTACGGGGCATAGACGGAAAAGTTCCGTTATCATAAGAATAGGTGACTAACGGCACATCTCCCCAGATTCTTACCATATAAAAATAAGCAAATGCCCTCAAAGCGCGTACTTGAGCAATGTCATATTTCAAGTTTTGTTCAGAATACGACCGGTCAAGTTCGACAGTTCGTGGAGCTTTTTCCATAAAAACAGATGCCGCATTGATTACCGCATAAAATCTTCTCCAGTTAGATACTTTCTTCAACAAGTCATATGGCTTGTTCAATTCATTATCAGACACAGCTTGTAAGTCACTACGCTTATAAACGGTAAAATCCCCCTTCCGCAAATCACCACATATCCAATGAGTATTGTTATCGGCTAAGGCTGCGCGTGTCAAGCCATATACTCCCATTAATGCTGATCGAGTATCTTCAAGGGTCTTCCATTGTTGGGTTTCCGAAGCTGCATGTTTGGGATCTACATCCAGAAAGTCATTGCAGGACTGCAGAAATAAACAGGCAAGTGCGGAGAAAAGAGCTAATCGCAATTTTTTCATATTGTTTTTCATATTGTTTTTCATTTTTTATCATCTCCGATATTTTTAGAACTTAAATCTCAGTCCCAAAGAAATGGAACGAGGAATGGGAAGCGAATACCCGTCATAGGTACCATTGAAGTTAACTAACTCCGGATCACCTGCTGAAAAATTACTGAAAGATAACAGATTAGATCCTGTCAGATAGAAATACAAACTTTTAGGTATATTACTACCAACTTTCTTTATAGGAAGTGTGTAACCAACAGTTATATTTCTCAGTTTCAGGTATGACAGCTTTTCAAGGAACAAATCCTGTTCTGCACGGTAAGGATGAACACTGCTTTGCGGATTGTATATAGGATAATTGTCACGCTGATTAGTGTTTTGCCAAAAGAAAATCTCTTTAACAGACTGCAAGGACTGAATATTATCCAAAGTCGCAAAGTCGTAACGTTGCTGATCGCGCAGATTTAAAGCACTATGCCCCAAAGCAAAGAAGAGATTGAAGCTGAAATCGAATCTTTTATAAGCAAACTGGTTAGTCAATCCTCCTGTATAGGGTGGAATGGCATGCCCGGTCAGCACACGGTCATTGTCGTTAATCTGATTATTTCCGTCAACGTCTGTCCAAACAGGATCTCCTGCTTTAAAAGGAACTCCATTTATGTTCAGTGGTTTCCCATTCATAACAGGAACTTCTGAGTCGTTTGTATAAATGCCTTTATTTTGATACACCCAAAAGGCATCAACTGACTGTCCTACTTGTAGTTTATGGTCGCCTATCACAGTTGTCTTCTGGTTTTCGGGAAGTTTCTCTAGTTTGTTCTTATTATAACTTGCGTTGAAAGACAAATCCCACTTCAACGGAGTGTTCTTCAAAATGGATGCCGAAAGATTTAATTCCAATCCCTGATTACTGATATCCATTCCACTGGCCAGTTTATACTCATATCCCATTTCTTGAGTGACAGGCAAATATGTCAATAAGTTCTTTTCATAATTCTTATACAGACTTATTTCCGCAATAATGCGATTGTCGAAAAAAGAACCTTTCAAAGCAAGCTCCATTTTATCAGAATAGGGAAGCTTTAAATCATAACCAACCCAACCCGATGCATACGGACGAGTGATTGTTGCAAATCCATTAGCTGAGGAAAGTAACGGTTCGCCACTCCATGTGATACTTGTAGCCAAGTATTGAGGACCTAATTCATATCTATCGGACTGGAATGATTTGGCTATTCGTGCATAAGATGCACGCAAAGACAATCCAGACAATGCAGTACTACCTGTAAAAAATTGATTCTTTAAATTCCATTCAGCAGAGGCAGCGGGTGTAAACATCCATCTGTGATCCGACTGGATAGCGGAATTTCCGTCGTATCTTGCCAATAATCCCACATTAAGCAAATTCTTATACTTATAATCTAAAGCTATTGAAGTCGATACCCATCTATTCTCCAAACGATCAACATAACGATACTGCTTGAAGTTCCCGGTACTTGTTGTCGGCTTCATATCATCATCACCATCATAGGCACGAGTATAATTATAGTGATACAAATCGCTGGTTATAGAGCCATTCCACTGAACATTCAACTTATGAATATCAGCTAAAGGCAACAAATAGCTCGCTGAAGTTTCACCTATAATCCGTTGATTGTATCCTGAATAGTTAGAGACAAAGTTGACGGACTCCAACAAAGCCATAGGCCAAAAAGCACGACGAACATTTGTTGTATAATCAAGTTTGATGCTGGCTGTAGCATTGAATCTTTGCTTAGTATAGCTCAAAGCCAACAATCCATTCAGTAAATTGTTATAATTATCATCTTTAGTCAAATCATTGGATATTAAAAAGTCATTATACAAATTGCCGGCAGGTGCAAGCGGAGTTGAAAAATCAACCATATACTCCATCTCAGCAAACCTGTCTCTAAAATTCCGATTCCTGACACGGTCTATCTTAGCGGCATTAATAATTGTACTAACATTCAAGCCATCCAAAGGAACCATATTCAAGGCAAAGCCAATATTATATTTCGTATAAGAGGTATTGTCCGCTGCTCCCGCATCTTTTGTCGTTGCGAGTGTAAATACATAATTCGCTTTCTTTGAACCACCACCGATAGAAGCATTTACATTATATAAGAGTGATGACTGATAATAATCGTCTGCCCAGTCCGGTTTACCAAAATAACGTACATCTCTTGTATCCATAAGATAATCGGGTTGTTTACCCGGTGTAAGAGAATACGTATCATAGAAACGTTGACGGAATGCTTTTTCGTATGATCCATTCGTCATACGAACCGAAGACGGAGCAAAGGCCATTCCTGCCGAAACCCCGATAGAAACGTTTTCACCGCCATAATAACCGTCTTTGGTTGTTATCCAGATGGCACCATTAGCAGCTAAAGGACCTAATTTGGCAAGCTGAAGCGGATCTTTGATAATTTCGATTGACTCTATGGAAGATATATCCAATCCCGCCAGCATGTTGGCAGCGGCTCCTATCGGATTAATATCAAACTGCTTGATATCGTACACATAGCTATTTTCCAGCATCAATGGAACGCCATTCAAATAAACTGTCGGCTGAACACCGGACACATCTTTATTAGAAAAGACAGGTGAAGATAAGCCACGAACCAGCATGCTTTGAATGGTACCAGGCTCACCATTATTTTCCTGTACATATACACCGGGCACATTCCCTTTCAGTAATTGCTGAATAGATAAAAATTGAGAGCGCTGCAACATCTTGATATCAACAGTATCACTCACCCCAAAGGAGTCTATACTACGATTAGTAACGAAACGAGATCCTACATTCTTCTCAAAAGAGTCTTTTTTCATATAGGTCTCCACAGAATCAATATTCACAGGCGAACTTGATTGAGACGCTATCGCTCCACTAAATCCTAAAAAGCCCATGACAGCCAGCAAACGACAAACAGGCTTCTGCAAAAAGAAATTAGGTAAAATTATCACCATACTATTAGATTTATAAAGTTATTTAGACCAAATAAGTATTAGTTGTGCATCAAATGCATCACAAAAGTGCGAGTTATCCAGTAGAAAGAAGTTCTCTAATCATTCAAAAACTTCCAAAATTGGACCATAATCGCTATTAACTATAACAGGTCTAAAAATCGTTCAATATAAGTTCAGGAATCATTCAAATGGGATAGATCATTGATATATGGAAAAGTACGCATCTTCCATTAAGACGCGTACTTGTGTATTTTAAGTTCATATTATTTTTATCCTAACAAGATTTTTGATATTCCTTTGGAGTTACGCCAAATTCTTCTTTAAAACAGGTTGCAAAATATTTAGGATTAGAAAATCCGCATTCATAAGCTACCTCTGCTACAGATATTGATTTATCCTTCAATAATTGACTTCCGTGTTTTAATCTTATATTTCGAATAAACTCAATGGGTGACAGTCCTGTTGCTAATTTCATTTTCCTATAAAGAGAAGACTTAGACACAGCTAATGCGTCCGCTAACTGAACCACATCAAAATCTCCTTCCGACATATTTGAATTTATAACAGAAATCACTTTATCCAAAAACTCTTTATCAATAGAAGAAGGTTCTAAAGAATCAATATTGACTTCTACATTAGAACGAAACTCTTCCTGTTTGTTTTTCTTATGCATTATAAAATTATTAATACGAGCCTCTAATATTTTTAATTCAAATGGCTTGGATATATATCCATCCGCTCCCGCATTATAACATTCAATGCGATCTTCCACGGTATTTTTAGCTGTTAATAATATGATAGGAATGTGACTGGTTTCCAAATTTGACTTTAAAGCGCGACAAAACTCTAAACCATCCATTTCAGGCATCATCACATCACTTATAATAATATCTATTTCATTATCTTTTATAACGTTCAGAGCTTCTAATCCATCTTTTGCAATAAGCACATGATAATGCTTGGACAGAATTTTCTCCATCAAAAACAACAATTCTTCATTATCCTCCACCAATAACAAATGAACGTCAGCTATCTGCGCATCTTCACCTTCGCCAACCTTTGAATCAATTAATTCTTCTTTCTCTAAAATAAGATCCGTATTTATGCCATTTGCCGAAATATGTTCTGATATTAATTCATCTTCTTGATAACTATCTTTATTAATGGGAAGATCTACAGTAAAAGTACTTCCCTTACCTAATTCACTTTCAACATTAATAGTGCCATGATGTAACTCCACTAAATCCTTTGTTAAGGATAACCCGATCCCATTAGATTCACTTTCATCTCCTTTATTTATTGTATAAAATCTTTTGAAAACATTCTCCAAATCAGCAGGAGCAATACCTTCTCCGGTATCAACGACCTGTATTCGCAAATGATGATTTTCAGACTCCCAATATGAATCTACTATTAATTTTATATTTCCACCATTAGCTGTATATTTGTAAGCATTAGATAATAAATTAGATACTATCTTATCTAATTTATCTCTATCAAAATAAGCCATCAAATGTCTATCTTCAGTCAAAAATGTAAAGGTTTGATTTTTCTTTCTCATCAATGGAGTAAAGTGTATCTTACAAACATCATCTATAAATGATATGACATCACTTTTTGATACAGATAATTTCATGTTCCCACTTTCCACCTTACGGAAATCTAAAATTTGCTGTAATAGTCTACGTAATTTATTCACATTAGAACGAATCATAGTTAACTGCGAAATCCGACTACCATTCGTCATTTCCGCATCATCAATCAAACAAGTAATAATAGTTAAGGGAGTTAATAAATCGTGTGATATATTTGTGAAATAACGTAATTTAGTTTGCACCAATTCTTCTGACTTCTCTTTATCTATCTGAGCTATTCTCAGTTCATGCCGCAACTGAATACGACGCTTCATCCTATGATAGAAAAGATACAGACATAAAAGTGTAAACACAATATAAAATAAATAAGCCCACAATGTTTCATAGAAAGCTGGCTGTTTAAACACCTGAACTTCTGCTATATAATTGCTCCATAAACCATTTACATCAGTTGTCTTTAGATAAAAAGTACGTTTACCTTTAGGTAATTGATTGTAAAATGCAAATTGACGATCGCCTCTGACATACACCCAATCATCATCAACTCCATCCATTTTATATGCATATTTAATTTTGTCAGGAAACGCATAATTTAAAGAAGAAAAATCTATCTCAATATTTTTATCTCCTGCATTTAAAGAAATGATCTGACTTCTTAAATTAAAACGTTGGTTGTTTTTCTCCAAAAGACTAGAAACACCATCTATCTTGACATCTGACACCATCGTTCTAATTCTACGAGGATTATCAGACAAATGATCATAAGGAGTAAATACTGAGATTCCTTTATTTCCTCCATACAGTATTTTCCCAGAACGAGTTTTATAATAAGAATTAGGCATAAAAGAATTTACCATCACATCAGTCATTGTCGAGTAGTCCATGATACCACCATTTTTAGGGTCGTATTCAATTACCCGTTTATTGGTAGAAATCCAAATATGTCCCAACTGATCTGTTATAATATTAAAAATACCTTCTTCAAGCATATCAAACATATCGGATAAGTTTTCCACTTTATTTGTTTGAGGGTCATAAGTGAACACATCTCCATCCTGACTCCCCATCCACACCAAGCCATTATCATCCACACAGATTGCTCCAATATTATCACTTATTACTCCTTCTGCATGAGTTTTCAAATTTCTTAAATTCTTTTCTTCTAATGTCAGATCAGAGGATATTTTAGCATTATACACACCTTGCTTTCTTGTACTAATCCATAATGAACCATCTTTACCTTCTCTAATTCCTATTATATCTACAAATGGAAATTTAGTGTCTTGAAGTATCTTTTCCTTTGCCGGTTTAACCAAAATACCTTTAGTTGTTCCCACCCAAAGATTATGATTACTATCAGTATAAAATAAACGCGGAAATCCTGAATTATCTACGTAATCTGTTAACTTCAAAGTTCCCAATAGCTCTACTCCTTTTTTATCCTTCTTCACCTTGTAAATTTCCGGATAATACTCAGAACCCAGCCAAATCTCATTAAGCAATGGAACAGAGGTAATGCAGCTTACATTTTTCAGATTAGCAATGTTTTTTAGAGAAGGGATATCTGTATAAAAGAGAAGTTTATTAGAATCTGGATTATAAATTCCTATTCCCCAACGATTCTGATCTATCCATAAATCTCCTTCTTTATCTTCATATATATTCTTTATATTTGTAACAAACCCCGTCTTTTCCCGAATAACAGGAAAAGAGTAATTCTGCACTAATGGTTTATTTAAATCAATCATTGATACTCCTTCATTAAAAGCAGCAATCCATAAGTTACCTGACTTATCTTTTACTATTTCACTAAAAATATTATTTAACTTAGAAGAAATATGAGATATATCAACAGTATTAATTATATTTCCAGGACGTTTTTGAAGTGCATAAAGTCCCTGTGTAGATACAATCCATATATAACCATACTTATCATCCTGAGTTATGCTAAAACAACCATTCTTATCCCAATGTTCATTACTTTTTATATCTACATGACTATACATCAAATCATCTTTCTCCTCTGGATAAAGTAAAAAGATTCCGCTTTCCCATGTTAAAATCCAATGTTGCTTCTTATTATCTTGAAAAACTTTAAATGGATTATTTAAATCTCCAATCTGAGGCATAGCAATAAATGAATCTGTTTTTGAATTATATCGATGTAATCCCCTTTCCCATAAAGTTACCCAAATATTCTTATCTGCATCTTCATAAATAGAATTCACACTAGTAACAGGCAAAGTAGAATCATATCTTTTGCAATATGAGAAATCGGCAGAACAACGAAAAACAGAAGTTAATGTTCCAACCCATACCCATCCATCACTATCCACTATCATTGTTCGAATCTCTTGATCCTTCAAATCATTGTGTGTAACTGGTATTATCTGATAAGTTCGTTTATCCAGTATATTAATACCTTTTTTAGTTCCTATAAATAGATATCCATTTTTATTTTCCGCAATACAAGTAATTTCATTATTCGTCAAAAGATCCGGTGATTTCAATCCAGAACGGAAAACAAGTAATCGATAGCCATCATACCGACACAAACCGTCTTTAGTTCCTAACCACAAAAAGCCTTCCCGGTCACAATGAACCCGCAAAACAGTACTTGAAGGCAAATAATTATTTAACGGAAGCGTAGATACCGACATTTGTTGCGCAAAGGCACACGGAAATAATTGAATAAAAAACAGTACTATATAAAATTTCAGTTGATGTTTCATAGTAGAATTAATATAAAGACGTATTTCTTGTGCAATATTAAAATAAAGATAGCTATCACTATTCATAAATCACTTAAAATATATTAATTTAAAACTACCACAAACATATGTGGTCTATTTTTAAACCTTTCTGAATGATTTTTATCCCACTATAATCAGATAACTTAAAATTATACGTATTTGAATCATTCCAGCACCTATATATAAATATGATTCAGCAATTTTGCAAACAGGAAACAAGCTATTGATATTTCGAATCAATTTTGGTTATACTATTCAGTAAGCAAGAAATAAACACAGATTATTAGTTCAATCATAAATAATTAATTTATAAAACATTTCTGTATCATGAAAAAAAAATATGTGAAGATTATGTTTTTATCATTGACATTGCTGACAATTAGCACAACAGCTACTTATGCAGTTCAACCCAAAGATGATAAAAAAGAAAATGAAGCCTTACAAACCTCAACAGAGGAACATCTACCATTACTAACGATTAATGGTACAAACGCATCATCATCCTTCATTGTCAATTCCGAGGCTTTACTCGACAAAGAAATAACAATTACAGCTCCAAACGGTTTCACCGTAACTCCGACTGTTATAGCAGCCAACTCTGGGAAACAAAAAGTGAAAGTGACCTTAAACAGTACTAAAAGACTGACTGAAGGGAAAATTATTCTGCGAAGTGGAGATATCCGTTCATATATAAAAGTAAAAGGATTTGGAACTGCCCTTCCAGTGAAAGACATTGCAGCATCTCCTGTTTATAAGAAAGGAAATGATACGGAATTTACCAAAGCATTCACTCCAAATTCAAAAGGATATACTATCGAATTCAAAATAAAAACAGATGACTCGGAGAAAAGCTTTTATCCTTATTTTGTAAACGAAAAAGGTTATGGATTCAAAGCATATATTACCTCTAATGAAATCGGATTATTCAATGCCTACAAAAAAGAAATTACCAATCCTGCAACAAATGGAAAAGCAGGAGGAAAAGGTAAGTTCTATAATAATGATGGACAAGCACATATTTATCGTTTTGCCATAACACCAGATAACCGTGCCTTCATTTACAGAGATGGAATTCCTGTAGATTCCGTTAGAATTATAGACTACGCTCCCCAGCCAAACTTTGCAGAGAAAGTTGGCAAACCAGTAGAAAATCTTTTAAAGAACCCAAACTTCGAAGGAGAATTTGATATAAATCCAGAAACGAAGTTAGTTAGTAGAGTGGAAGGATGGGATGTTGTTATTAGCGACCGTTGGAATTCAGAACAACAAATTCTTCCTGAAGAAATTGATAATAATCAGGACCTAGACAATCATGTTTTTGAAATTAGACCCTATAAATGGGCAACTGGTTGGAGTGATGGTATCCTAATGCAAGTAGTAGATGTTGTACCGAATGAAAGTTACACACTATCTGCTCTATTAAAAGGAGGAATAGCAAAAAAAGAAGGAAAACTCACCGGTAAAATGATTATAGAAGAAGTGCAAGACCCTGAAAAAAAAGTCATCACAGAAATTGCCAGTGACAACTGGGAAACTTATTCAATGGACTATACTACTTCTGCCGAATGTAACCAAATTCGCGTATCCTTTACAGTAGGACGTGGAGGATGGGGAAATGATATCGGAGCTGTCCGTGTAGACAACGCTAAACTGACCGGCACATCACGTACATACTCGCCCAAATTCGGTTTTATAGATAATACTGCTGATGTGGAATATTTCACAATTGACGAATCTGGAGCCTATGCCCCTGCACAGCCCGAAATAACTATTAATATTGAAGACTAAAATAACAAAAACATGAGAATAACTCTATTTATCTGCTTTATGTTCTCATTCACCTCTATTTTTTCACAAAACACCCAGATCAGTCCGGGTGTTTTGTGGAATGACATAGATGGGGAGCAAATTAACGCACACGGTGGATGTGTCGTTTACGAAAAAGGAACTTATTATTGGTTTGGAGAAGATCGTACAGGTTTTAAATCAAATGGGGTAAGCTGTTATCAATCTAAAGACTTATACAACTGGAAACGGCTGGGATTGTCGATGAAAACGACAGGTGAAGCCAGAGAAGACATGAATGATATATCGCAGGGACGTTTGTTCGAACGTCCCAAAGTAATTTATAATCCCCAAACTAAGAAATGGGTAATGTGGAGTCATTGGGAAAGTGGAGATGGATATGGAGCTGCACGTGTTTGTGTAGCAACAAGCGATAAAATAATGGGGCCTTATGTACTTTACAAAACATTTCGCCCTAATAAAAACGAGTCCCGTGATCAGACGTTATTCGTAGATACAGACGGGAAAGCATATCATTTCTGTTCTACGGATATGAATACCAACATGAATATTGCATTACTTAGAGACGATTATCTGGAGCCGACTCCGACAGAAACTAAAATTTTAAAGGGACTTAAATATGAGGCACCCGCTATTTTTAAGGTTGGGGATATGTATTTTGGATTGTTTTCCGGTTGCACAGGCTGGGAGCCCAATCCCGGGAAAAGTGCCTACAGTACTGATATACTGGGGAACTGGACAACAGGGAATAATTTTGCTGTAGACAAACTCAAACAAGTTACTTACAACTCCCAAAGCTGTTATGTATTTAAAGTGGAGGGTAAAGAAAAAGCTTATATATACATGGGTGACCGTTGGAACTCTAAGGATGTAGGAAAGTCTCATCATGTGTGGTTGCCCATTAGTATGCGCTCAGGCTATCCTGTCGTAAAATGGTATGATCAATGGGATTTAACCGTGTTTAATAGTATGTATCGCTATAAAAGAGCTGCAGAAATCATACCCGGTAATATATACTCATTATTAGAAAAGACCTCTGATCGTTTAGTGTCTAAACCTGCCAATGGTTTCAGTATAGCGGATGATGATGATGACATCAATCTAAGTCTGGAGTTTATAAAGACTAATATACCCAACGTATATAAAATAAAAGATACCAAAACCGGAAAGTTTTTGGAATCACTGTTCGGAACTTTACGCCTGAATTCCGAGAAGAAAGATGATGCTCAATGCTGGGTATTCAACCTACAGGAAGATGGTTATTATCAGATACAAAATCTGAAAGATAAAAAGTATGTTACAGTTTCCGGTTCAAATACATTTGCCGGAAGTAATTTATATCTTACTGAACTATCCAAGAAGTTAATGCAAGATTTTGCAGTATATTTCGATTCCAATAAATATAAATATAAGGAAGCAGATATATTCTCTGATGCCTACAAGGCTAATAATCTAAAACAGATGAAAGCCCAATAAATTTCTCATATGTAATTCTGATAAATTAAATTTGTTACATTATGAACATAAAAAGTCAACAGGCAAAAAATAGTTTTTTATTCATATTTATATATCTATGTAGTCTGTCTTTGCAACCAGCTTTCGCAACTCAATCGAAAGAAGTTATAACAACAGATATCTGGGCAGCCACTGCCACTGTATTCAAACTTGTCGGTGAAAAAGCTGTCAACAATGTAAAACTGAATTGGATGCAACGAGAGGACGCCGACCTTTATAAAATCTACCGGGATGGAAATTGTATTGGAGAAGCTAAAGGAAATACATACGATGATTATAATCTGAAAGCAGATAAAACTTTTACCTACCATGTAGAAGCATTTAAAGAGGGGAAGAAAATAGCCACGTCCGCTTCTCAACAAGCAACAACCTTCACCCCTAACGGCGAAACTAAAGTTTATGATAATCTAAACGGAAAATATATCACCAAAGAATCTGCCCAAAAACCTCAGGGTATGAAAATTGGGGAGCTTTATTTCTCTTATAAAATGGAAAACGTTGAAAAGGAAGTAGATGGACAAACACTCAAAGGATGGCTAGCTACAGAAAGCTTTTCTCCGACAGGGCTCAATGGTAGTTGGAGTACTTCCCGTGAACTGGCTTTTTACCCAAATGTAAAATTTGAGGGTATTGCTTTCCGATATAACGCAAAAACCGGTAAGGTAGTACTTTCAGCACATTATGAAGATCAAAGTGGATATGTTGCAGCTAAAATCTATCTGGCACAAATAACTCCCAAAGGCGAGCTCGAAGTAGGCACTATGGAACGACCATTGGGCTATGACTCTAGAGATCAATCTCTTTTCATTGATGATGACGGTACAGCTTATCTCCTTTCAGCTACAAATATGAACAGAGATATAAACATCTATAAGCTAGACCCTTCATGGACTAAGCCTGTTTTATTAGTTAATACAATATGTAAAGGACTACATCGGGAAACTCCTGCAATCATCAAAAAAGACGGAGAATATTATTTCTTCAGTTCAAAGGCTTCCGGATGGTATCCGAGTCAAACCATGTATACATCTGCCGCTGATTTAGGAGGCGAATGGACACCTATGAGAGAAATTGGCAATAATTCTACTTTTGATGCACAGTTTAACAGAATCAGTACAGTTGGAAAAACCTGCGGAGTATGGAGTTACCACTGGGGAGCGCAACGAAAATATAAAACTCCGGCTGGCAATTTCCCGAGAATTTCAATAGCCGCATTTAACAAAGGATATGCTTCGATGGATTATTACAGATACCTGGAATTTAGTGACAAATATGGTATTATCCCTGTTCAGAACGGTAAAAACCTGACATTAAATGTACCGGTGACAGCCGCTGTCCCAGGAGCGAGAGGAATTAAAGCTGATTGTATCACGGATGGAGCTTGTACTGAATCTTCTACTTATTTCCAGAAAAGTTCAAATGCTGCTACAGGTTCTCCTTATATGTTTACCATAGATATGCAGAAAGAAGCCGTGATTTCTGAGATTAATCTTTCGACAAGATTGGTTAACGGTTCCGAGGCTGCCTACAAATATACCATTGAAGGAAGCCGGGATGGAAAAAGTTATAAAATGCTCGTAGACGGCAAATTAAACTGGCAGGTAGGATTTCTAATTCTGAATATTGAAGATCCGTCGCTCTACAGATATTTACGGCTCCGCGTATACGGTGTTGTCAATGTACATAAAAACAATTCTGCAATGTGGGCAGATGGCATTTATGAATTTGCTGCTTACGGAAAACCACAATAAATAAGAAAGCAAAGTGTATTAGAAAAAGCCAGTTAACTATTTAAATGTTGACTGGCTTTTCATTTTGCATCGATCACAAAAAGTTACCCTATTAAGCTTTCTGTATTTAACGATTCCATTATTCGTTTATATATACCATTTTGTACAAGCAAATAATAAACTAAAGCCCAATCCTGATCATTTGCATATGGATCGTAGAATCCGCCCTTTACTCCGTTAACCTTATTTGGATAAATATAGGCGCAAGAAGCTTTTCCATCTTCAAAGAATAAACACAGATTATTTCTCACAATATTCTCTGCACGCTCTTTATATGAATGATCTCCCGTACATTGCGAATAAAGATAAAAAGCAGCTCCTGACAATGTACTCCAATAGTGTGGAAAAGTATCTCCCCACATTTCCCGCTTACCAAACCAATAACCATCCCAATGACGAACAGCTATTTCATTCAAATGATAACTGGGTTGTTTGCCATTGAAAGCTTCCAATACAGGCATTTGAATCTTTGCCCCATCCAAATATTTCTGCCTTCCGGTTTCCATATAAAGTTGAAGCAAGAACATGACTGATGGAGCTACAATGGCTTGTTCGTAGTTTACTTCACTAGCCGGATAATTCAAACCATTTTTCAAAAAAGTATCACCAACTGCAATATAATCATTCTCCAGCTCTTGATATTCTCTTTGCATATCAGCATTTTTTAAAGTTTGTAGTCCTAAGCGAACCGGTATACCTATGGCATAAAAACCATGTCCGAACTGTTTGAACATAGACCGCAAAGTCATATAACCATGTTTAGCATATTGTTTGTCATTGGTTATTTTATACATCTGGAAATAAAAATCCGCTACCCATACATAATTGTACGCCCTGTTACGTCCCTTCTGATCGACTGAAGAGAAAGTCTTATAGTCAGCATCTTGCAATCTATTACGCAAAAAACTTGCATATCGCAATAAAGACGCCTTTACTTCAGCAACAGGATGCAATTGATAATACTTTGCTAAAAGTACCCCCATACCGACTCTTTCAGCACCTTCATCCCTGTCAACCGGATTACAGTTATGCGTATTATTCAGATATATTTCATTCTTTTCATTATCATAAACCATATAAGCATCTCTACGCGTATTCGAACTTTTCATCTGTTGATTTGCAACTATAAACTCTACTCGTTTTTTAATCAAATCATTCACATTACTAATCACCAAACAATTTGCATGAGTTTTTTTCCCTGCGCCATATAGTATATCAAAACGCACTTCTCCCAACTGATCCATTACTACTTCAGCATACCATGCTGTTCCTTGTTTTTTCATAGGGATAGTGACATCATTCTTTTTAAGTATACAGTCTTTTACCATCTGCCCACCTGATATTTTCACAAGGGCAGTTTCTCCCTTCTCAAATACATACTTGTTGCAAGATACCCAGACACTCTCTCTTTCCAATAACTTTTGACGGAAATCATCTCCACCTTTATGCGAAAAGATATACCACGAAAATACTTGTTCATCACCCGGCATCAATTTCATATCCGGAAGATTCAAAGAAATAATTCCTCTTGTATGAGAGTTACCCTTATTTCTATCACGCTCTGATATTTCATAACTTTTAATTTCGCCTTCCCTCAAAACCAGTCCCAAATGTGGAGCATATCCTCCCATACGTGTTGCGTTTACATAAGCTGCATTATCACCCTCCCATATATGAGCATTAGCCCGCATATTTATACAAGCTTGTGCCCCTGGATAGTTATCGTTGAATGGAGTATAGATGCCTATATCCGATAAAAGTATTTCCTCTGTTCCATCATTTTGGAAAGTATACTCTTCTATTAAATCTTCTCCTCTCATACTCCTTTCTACAAGGATACATATATCTCCAACTCGATAAGTAACTTCTCTCCCATCCTGCTTTATACTGGCAGGAAGATTCCAAAACAACTTGTTTTTCTGATTTCTTCTCACCTCAGTGAAATAGCCAAGTCCCCAACCATAATTCTCCTTTATCCAAGGATATTGGCTACCATCTGTTGCAATCAGCCAATTCATATTCTGTTTATCATTATCAATATTCATTGATTGTATGGCTCCAGTTTTCGAATTCACTGTAAAGTTTACTTTTTGGGCTTTAACAGAAATACATATTACTGTCAACAACCCAATACCACAAAGCTTTAAAAAAGGATTCTTTACTTTTCCCATTGACATCATCCTATTTTTCTTAAAACAGGGCTTACTTCTTTTAGATAAATCTAAATCCATTGTTTTTCATTTAATTAATTATAGCTATTAAAAATCTTATTGCCAAGTAATTATTCAAAGATAATTCTTTTCAAAAGGGAAAAAGTACTATAATCATTCAAAAGGGAACAGTAATAAATAAAAATACCTCATCCTTGTCGAGGGCAATTCCCCGTTTGACTAAATTTCATTCAAATCTGTTCAATTTTAATTCAATATTTCAAAATCCGGTTGATTAATCAATTGTATATCCAAGCAGGATACACTTAGAGAGCAAATAGTAAAAAGAAAAAATTCAATCCATTTATTCGCTAGAATCAAAGAAAGTCCCTATCTTTACCCCAAGTAATTTTTATTATTCACCATTAAATGTAAATATTATGGCAAGTAGAAGAGAACTTAAAAAGAACGTAAACTATATCGCAGGAGAATTATTCACCGAGTGCTTAATCAATAGTATGTTTATCCCTGGTACTGACAAGGCTAAAGCTGATGAACTGATGGCTGAAGTTTTAAGAATGCAGGATGAATTTGTCAGCCGCATCAGCCATACAGAGCCGGGCAATGTGAAAGGCTTTTATAAGAAATTCCGAGTAGATTTCAATGCAAAAGTTAACGAGATTATTGAGGCCATCGGGAAATTGAATTAAAGATCAGAATGAAGAAAGCAATTTATAGCTTTATCTATTACCGCCTGTTAGGGTGGAAGACAAACGTTACGGTACCTAATTATGATAAATGCGTGATATGTGCCGCACCACACACAACGAACCTTGATTTATTTATTGGAAAACTGTTTTATGGAGCACTAGGCCGTAAAACAAGTTTCATGATGAAAAAAGAGTGGTTCTTTTTTCCGTTAGGAATTATTTTTAAAGCTGTAGGCGGAATTCCCGTAGACCGTAGTCGGAAAACTTCGTTGGTCGACCAGATGGTTCATCATTTTGCTGAATGCAAAAAGTTTCATCTGGCTATCACACCCGAAGGAACCCGCAAGGCGAACCCGAACTGGAAAAAAGGGTTTTATTACATCGCCCTTAAGGCTCAAGTGCCTATCGTTCTGATCGGTATTGACTATAGTACAAAGACCATAACGTCCACTAAAGCAATTATGCCGACGGGAGATCTTAATAAAGATATGCGGGAAATCAAACTGTACTTCAAGGATTTCAAAGGAAAACATCCTGAGAATTTTGCACTTGGAGAACTTTAAGAATAAAGTAATAAGTAATAGGTATTAAGTATTAATCGTAGCTGCTGAAATGCTGCTCCGCATGGTATATTACCTATTACTTATTCCTTATTACCTATTACTTATTCCCTATTACTTAAAACAGGCATCATGGATTCGATTCGTATTTCCATAGTACAAACCGATATCGTTTGGGAAAACAAACAAGAAAATCTCCGTTTGCTCCACGAGAAGCTGCAAAGTCTCCGTGGAACAACGGAGATTGTTGTTTTACCGGAGATGTTTTCTACAGGATTCAGTATGCAGAGTGATATGCTGGCGGAAGCAAATTCCGGTGAGACGATTACAGCACTGAAACAATGGGCTTCTTTGTTTCAAGTGGCCATCTGCGGGAGTTATATCACTGTAGACAACGGAAGATATTACAATCGCGCTTTCTTTCTGACGCCGGAAGGAGAAGAATTCTATTATGATAAACGCCATCTGTTCCGCATGGGACGTGAGGCAGAACATTTCTCGGCAGGCGATGAACGTCTGATTATCCCTTACCGTGGCTGGAATATCTGCCTGCTTGTATGCTACGATCTTCGTTTTCCGGTGTGGAGCCGGAACGTAGCCAATCAATATGACCTATTAATATATGTAGCAAATTGGCCTATCCCCCGCCGTCTGGCATGGGATACACTGCTTCGTGCCCGTGCCTTGGAAAATCAGTGTTACGTATGCGGGGTCAACAGAGTAGGTATAGACGGATATCATCTGAAATACAACGGAGGAAGTAAAATCTATTCAGCGCTCGGAGAAGAAGCGGCTTCCGTGCCCGACGAAACGGAGGGCATAGCAACCGCTACGCTTCATCTGACCGCACTTCATCAGTTCAGAGAAAAGTTTCCGGTATGGAAAGATGCAGACGAATTCCAACTCCGCCATTCGTGATAAAACAAATGTTAAAAACGATTTGAAGGTGCAACAATACCTAGAAGTTAGTAGTTAATTATATAGACTTCTTTTGTATCTTTGTCGTGAAAATACAGTCGTAAGGACGCTAATCTTACATAACTTAATTAACAACTTTATGAAAACAAATCTTAGTTCTCAAATCAGTCTCCACCGGGTCTCCCCCAGATACTACAGACCGGAGAATGCATTTGAAAAATCAGTCTTGACAAGACTCGAGAAAATACCTACAGACATTTATGAGTCTGTAGAAGAAGGGGCTAACTACATTGCTTGCGAAATAGCACAAACCATCCGCGAAAAACAGAAAGCAGGACGCTTTTGCGTACTAGCACTCCCCGGAGGTAACTCACCCAGCCATGTCTATTCGGAACTGATCCGCATGCATAAGGAAGAAGGACTGAGCTTCCGTAACGTGATCGTATTTAATATGTATGAATACTATCCGTTGACTGCCGATGCTATCAACAGCAACTTTAATGCTTTGAAGGAAATGTTGCTGGATCATGTCGATATTGACAAACAGAATATATTCACTCCCGACGGAACTATCGCCAAAGATACCATCTTTGAATATTGCCGTCTGTACGAACAGCGCATCGAAAGTTTCGGAGGCATTGACATTGCCCTGCTGGGTATCGGTCGTGTAGGTAATATCGCATTCAACGAACCGGGTTCACGTCTGAACTCTACCACACGTCTGATCTTATTGGACAATGCATCGCGCAACGAAGCATCCAAGATTTTCGGAACGATAGAAAATACTCCGATCAGCTCTATCACAATGGGAGTATCTACCATTCTTGGCGCTAAAAAGGTATATTTGCTGGCATGGGGGGAAAATAAGGCAGCAATGATCAAAGAATGTGTGGAAGGTCCGATTAGTGACACAATTCCTGCATCTTATCTGCAAACTCACAACAATGCTCATGTAGCGATCGACCTTTCGGCTTCCATGAACTTAACACGCATTCAACGTCCATGGCTGGTAACATCCTGCGAGTGGAATGATAAACTGATCCGCAGCGCTATCGTATGGCTGTGCCAGTTGACAGGCAAACCGATTCTGAAGCTGACCAACAAGGACTACAACGAAAACGGTCTGAGCGAACTTCTGGCATTGTTTGGTTCTGCCTACAATGTAAATATCAAGATTTTCAATGACTTGCAGCATACCATCACCGGATGGCCGGGTGGCAAACCTAATGCTGATGATACCTACCGTCCGGAACGTGCCAAACCGTATCCGAAACGTGTGGTTATCTTCTCTCCACATCCGGATGACGACGTTATCTCCATGGGAGGAACCCTCCGCCGCCTGGTAGAACAGAAACATGAAGTACATGTAGCTTACGAAACTTCCGGTAACATTGCCGTAGGTGATGAGGAAGTGGTTCGTTTCATGCATTTCATCAACGGATTCAATCAGATTTTCAATAACAGCGAAGACTTGGTAATCAGCGAGAAATATGCAGAAATACGCAAGTTCCTGAAAGAAAAGAAAGACGGTGATATGGACAGCCGTGACATTCTGACTATCAAAGGTTTGATTCGTCGTGGTGAAGCCCGTACTGCTTCTTCATACAATAATATTCCGTTAGATCGGGTACATTTCCTTGACTTGCCGTTCTATGAAACCGGTAAGATTCAGAAAAATCCGATTAGCGAGGCTGACGTAGAGATCGTACGCAACCTACTTCGTGAAGTGAAGCCTCATCAGATTTTCGTAGCCGGAGACTTGGCTGACCCGCATGGCACACACCGTGTATGTACGGATGCCGTATTCGCTGCTGTCGATCTTGAAAAAGAAGAAGGAGCCAAATGGTTAAAAGACTGTCGTATCTGGATGTATCGTGGTGCGTGGGCTGAATGGGAAATTGAGAACATCGAAATGGCTGTGCCTATCAGTCCGGAAGAGCTTCGTGCAAAACGTAATTCTATCCTGAAGCATCAGTCGCAGATGGAAAGCGCTCCGTTCTTAGGTAATGACGAACGTCTGTTCTGGCAACGTAGCGAAGACCGTAACCGTGGCACAGCAACGTTGTATGATCAGTTAGGACTGGCATCGTATGAGGCAATGGAGGCATTTGTAGAATACATTCCTCTATAAGAAAGAAAATTCTTAATTAATAGAATATAAAACAATCAAAGAAGAGTGGGCAGTTCGATACTTCCCACTCTTTTTTTGTTTATTTTTGCAGGAGATTTTGCCACAGAATGCAATGGACTTACATGAATGCGAGATTCATTTCGTATTCTCCTTCCAAAAGGGGAAATGCCATCAAGGGGAAAGTGGCGGACATAGATAATCATAGGATGCAACCTAAAGAGTGGAACGATGAAAAAAATAATAGTCTTTCTTCTGTGCCTGACAATGGGCACCAGTCTTCTCTTCGCTCAGGATATTGAGAGAAATATAAAAGAGCGGTTAACGGATTACTTTGCCAAATACACAGCGACAGCTAAAATCAGTACACCGAAGCTGAACAGTTTCGATATTGATTATGACCGCAGAACCATTCAGATTTATGCTTCGGAAAGCTTCGCCTACCAGCCATTTCTGCCGGAAACAGTAGAAACCATCTACAATCAGATGAAAGAACTGCTCCCCGGTCCGGTAAACTATTATCAGATCACCATTTATGCAGATGGAAAGCCCATTGAAGAATTAATTCCCAACTTATACAGAAGCAAGAAAAAAGATAAAGAACGAATGGCGCTGAACACCGAATACAAAGGTGCTCCATGGGTGAAAAACACTTCCCGCCCCAATGAGATATCCCGAGGATTGCAGGACCGGCATATTGCCCTCTGGCAAAGTCACGGTAATTACTATAAGAATGACAAAGGCGAATGGGGATGGCAACGCCCCCGATTATTCTGCACTACAGAAGATATGTTCACTCAGTCTTTCATTCTTCCATATGTCATTCCGATGTTGGAAAATGCCGGTGCCATAGTGTATACTCCTCGCGAACGGGATACACAAAAGAATGAAATCATCGTTGACAACGATACTCCGAATGCTTCCCTTTATTTGGAAGTAGGCAGTAAGAAAGCACGCTGGACGACTACTTCCGTGAAAGGATTCGCCCAGAAAAAAGCCATTTACAAAGATGGGGAAAATCCTTTCACTGACGGTACCAGCCGATATATTCAAACAGAAAAGAAGAAAAAAAAGAATAAGGATCAGGCTTTTGCCGAATGGGTACCTACCCTGCCGGCAACCGGAAAATATGCGGTCTATGTTTCATATCAGACACTACCCAATAGCGTGAGCGATGCCAAATACCTCGTCTTTCATAATGGGGGTGTCACGGAATTTAAGGTCAATCAGAAAATAGGCGGCGGTACTTGGGTGTATCTCGGAACTTTTGAGTTTGACAAAGGAAATAATGACTACGGTATGGTTGTGCTTAGTAATGAAAGTAGCGAGCATGGCGTAGTGTGTGCAGATGCCGTACGCTTCGGAGGCGGAATGGGTAATATCTCACGAGGAGGAAAAATAAGCGGACTTCCCCGTTATCTGGAAGGAGCACGATATTCATCCCAGTGGGCCGGTATGCCATACGATGTATATGCCGGGCGTAAAGGAGAAAACGATTATACAGACGATATCAATACACGTTCCAATACAATCAACTATCTGTCGGGAGGCTCTGTCTATAATCCGGGACAAGCGGGTTTAGGTGTACCTCTGGAAATGACTATGGCACTTCATAGTGACGCAGGATGCAGTAAAGACAATGAAATCATCGGTTCACTCGGCATCTATACCACCGATTTCAATAATGGCAAACTAAATTCGGGAATGGACAGATATGCTTCACGTGATCTTGCGGATATCCTGCTGACTCAAATTCAGAAAGATATTCGTACGAACTACAATCTACCATGGACACGCCGCAGCATGTGGAACCGGAATTACAGTGAGACACGACTTCCTGCTACTCCTTCCACGATTATCGAATTGCTCTCTCATCAGAACTTTGCAGATATGCAGCTCGGTCATAATCCGAATTTCAAGTTTACCGTAGGACGTGCTATCTACAAAGGTATCCTGCAATTTATAAACAGTCAACATGGCAAAGACTATGTAGTACAACCTCTTCCGGTCAGCAACTTCGCTATCCATTTCGGAAAAAAGAAAAATACACTGGAACTTACTTGGAAAGGGGAAGACGATCCGCTGGAACCGACAGCCCGTCCACGGGAATATATGGTATATACACGCATCGGATACGGAGGATTCGACAACGGAACTCTGGTCAGCAAACCCTATTACAATGTCAAAGTAGAACCGGGACTTGTCTATTCGTTCAAAGTGACAGCCGTAAACCGGGGAGGAGAAAGTTTTCCTTCTGAAATTCTTTCGGCTTATAAGGCAAAACGTGAACGAGAGAGAATCTTGATTATCAATGGATTCGACAGAGTCAGCGGTCCGGCTGTCATTAACACACCGGACAAAGCCGGATTTGATCTGGAACAGGATCCGGGAGTGCCTTATTTGTCCAATATCTCTTTTTGTGGGGCACAGAGCGGATTCAACCGTTCACAAGCCGGAAAAGAAGGAGAAGGCAGCCTGGGACATAGCGGCAGAGAACTGGAAGGCATGGAGATAGCAGGAAATACGTTTGATTATCCTTTCATCCATGGAAAAGCCATTCAGGCAGCAGGGAAATACAGTTTTGTTTCATGCAGCGACGAAGCGGTAGAGAATGGAATCGTCACTTTAGAAGATTACCCGATCGTAGACTATATACTCGGACTTGAAAAGGAAGACCCGATAGCCAAAGCATATTACAAAACATTCTCTTCACCGATGCAAAGACTGATTACAAGCTATTGCCAGTCAGGAGGTAACTTGTTCGTCAGCGGTGCGTATGTGGGAAGTGACATGAGCGGAACACAAGGGAACCGGGAGTTTACAGAGAAAGTTTTGAAATACGATTATCAGAACAGTCTGACAGATAAAAGCTCCGGTCAAATCAATGGATTAGGACGCAGCATCACGATCCCCCGCTTGCCCAATGAAAACAGTTATGCTGTTACAGCACCGGACTGCATCGTTCCGGTAGCTCCCGCATTTCCAGTATTTACTTATGCACGTGGCAATCAGTCGGCAGGCATTGCTTACAAAGGGGCGGACTATCGCACCTTCGTACTCGGCTTTCCTTTCGAAAGCATTCAGTCGGAAACAGATCGAGCCAGCATTATGGCAGGGATACTAGGTTTCTTTACTCAGAAATAAAGTACTCACGGATATAAGATTTATTTTCTGAAAGCCCGGATAAAAATATCCGGGCTTTTTTAATCCGTTTTTCATTTTAAATTCTATCTTTGCTCCTAGTAATAACCCTTAAAACTAAAAAACGATGTATACTATACAAGCAAACCCTAGCGGTACACGCAGCATAGAGGTGTCCAGCGAAAATCTGAAAACAATCGAGAAATATGCCTTATTCCGCCATCTCATCGATAGTACCGGAATTGTAGACGAACCCGTACTGGATAAACTGAAACTAAATATTCGTTCCCTGATTGCCAGTCAGGAAGAGGACAGTAAAGAATTGCTGGATCTTTGCATAGATGTTATTTATCACAATAACATGAAAGCATTCGGCCTGCAACAACTCATCAAGCTCTATCTCACCTGGCTTTCCACTCAGGATGCGGAAGAGGAGGAAGAATAATGATTACGGTAGATACCTGCGGAACAACAGCTTACAGTCCTTTGATTCCTGCAATCAAAGCTATATGCGAGGCTCCTTTCGGTGAAACGCTCGAAATTATCATGAATCATGCAGATGCTTTCCAAGACTTAAAGGAATATCTTTCCGAGCAAAGCATCGGTTTTCGTGAAATCTATGACGGAGAGCAAATGACATTGCAATTTACAATCAATGAGAAGTTTTAAAAAAACATCTTAATGATTGAAGTTAAACATCCCAATGAATAAAAAAATCATTGGGATGTTTTTTATTATCCGTATCTTTGCGGCATGAAAGAATATCGATTGACCGATTGGTTACCTACCACCAAGAAAGAAGTGGAACTCCGCGGATGGGATGAACTGGATGTCATTCTTTTCAGCGGTGATGCTTACGTAGACCATCCCTCATTTGGCGCTGCCGTCATCGGACGCATCCTCGAAGCGGAAGGTTTGAAAGTTGCGATCATCCCCCAGCCCAACTGGCGCGATGACCTGCGTGACTTCAGAAAGCTGGGTCGTCCCCGATTATTCTTCGGCATCTCTGCCGGAAGTATGGACTCGATGGTTAACAAATACACTGCCAACAAGCGTCTGCGCAGTGAGGATGCGTACACTCCGGACGGCCGTCCGGATATGCGTCCAGAGTATCCTTCCATCGTATACAGTCAGATTCTAAAAAGACTCTATCCGGACGTTCCCGTTATATTAGGAAGCATTGAAGCGAGTTTGCGCCGTCTGAGTCATTATGATTACTGGCAGGATAAAGTTCAGAAAAGTATCTTATGCGATAGTGGCGCAGACTTACTGATCTATGGTATGGGAGAAAAGCCGATTGTAGAACTAACCCGGAAAATGAAGGAACTGCTTCCTGCGGAGGATGCTTCATTGACAGCCGGTGAACTCAAGAAAATAGCGGGAACCATCCCTCAGACAGCCTATCTCTGCCGTGCGACAGAGTGGACTCCTGCCGCAGACGATATTCAGCTTTACTCACATGAAGAGTGTCTGGCTGACAAAAAGAAACAGGCCAGCAATTTCCGGCACATCGAAGAAGAATCCAATAAATATGCGGCTTCCCGTATCACACAAGAGGTAGATAATAAAGTGGTCGTTGTCAATCCTCCTTATCCTCCGATGAGCCAGGAAGAGCTTGACCATTCGTACGATCTGCCCTATACCCGCCTTCCCCATCCTAAATACAAAGGAAAGCGGATTCCCGCATATGATATGATAAAGTTCTCCGTCAACATCCATCGGGGATGCTTCGGCGGTTGTGCATTCTGCACCATTTCCGCACATCAGGGGAAGTTTATCGTCAGCCGCAGCAAGGAGTCTATCTTGAAGGAAGTAAAGGAGGTGATGCAGTTGCCCGACTTCAAAGGGTATTTAAGTGACCTTGGAGGCCCTTCCGCCAATATGTATCAGATGAAGGGTAAAGATGAAGCAATATGCAAAAAGTGCAAACGCCCGTCATGTATTCATCCCAAAGTGTGCCCGAATCTTAATTCGGACCACCGCCCGTTATTGGACATATACAAAGCGGTAGATGCCATCCCCGGCATAAAAAAATCATTTATCGGCAGTGGAGTGCGCTACGACTTATTGCTCCATCAGAGTAAAGACGCCGCCACCAATCGCAGCACGGCTGAATACACACGCGAGTTGATTGTCAATCATGTGAGCGGACGATTGAAAGTAGCTCCGGAGCATACCAGCGACCGGGTGTTATCCATCATGCGCAAACCTTCATTCGAACAGTTTGAAACTTTCAAAAAAATATTCGACCGTATCAACCGGGAAGAGAATCTACGTCAGCAACTTATACCGTACTTTATCTCTTCGCACCCCGGCTGCAAGGAAGAAGACATGGCGGAACTGGCTGTTATCACCAAGCGGCTGGACTTTCATCTGGAGCAAGTGCAGGACTTTACCCCTACTCCGATGACTGTAGCCACCGAAGCATGGTACAGCGGATTTCATCCCTATACACTGGAACCTGTATTCAGTGCCAAAACACAACGGGAGAAACTGGCACAACGACAATTCTTCTTCTGGTATAAGCCGGAAGAACGAAAGAATATTCTGAATGAGTTAAGACGTATCGGCCGACAGGATCTGATAGACAAGTTATACGGAAAGAGAAACAAATGAAACCGTTAAAACGGCTTCCCTATTGACTTTGCCTTTTAAATTTCGTATATTTGTGGAAACAAATCAGGAATCAAAAGCATGAAATGTACAAATATAAAGACATAAAGATATAATTTACATGTATGAGAGTGCATTGTAAGGAATAAGAATGGGGTGAAGTCCGCAAGGATTTCACCCCATTTTGTTTAATTAATCCCTCTCGTTTCGAAGAATTTGGCAAAATATAGTTTATAATAAACTTGGGACCCGTTTATAATAAACGTCCTCACTATTTATTATAAACGTGATGCGGGTTTATGAAGCAACTTGTATAAGAAAGAGAAAACAAAAATCACAGATGACAGAAGAAAAGCATCAGACGCAAATATATTCACACATTTACAAAGAACAATATACTTTTACTAATGCCTTCCTGTTCTCTTTCCAATCATGATAAATAAATCACAAACCAGTCTTTTCAGAAAGAGGAGCCGAATTAAAATTTATATCCTTTATCGGAGTGATGGTATTGGTAGCTAACTCATAAATGAAATACATGGAAAGAGCTGTAGAATATACAGCGAACTTAGTACTACCGGTTTTATTATAATATAATCTAAATGTACAAATATCAGTAGCTGAAATGAATGGTTCATATTTCAAATGCGAGTGAACAGGAAAAGCAATCATCGGCATTTGTTCTGTAGCTTCCACCGGAATAAGTCTGGAATGAAATTTCTTCCACGATTGAATTTCTCCTTCTTTATTAGCAATAAATAAGTAATCATTGCCGAAAGGTATGGCACGCCCTTTAGATACTCCTGAAATAGCATAGAATTTATATCCATCTGCAAATGGTATGAGATCCCAATTCAGAGGATAATTATCGTAGCGATAAATTGGATATTTTTCATGGTCAGCAAGTTCACTCCGTATCTTTTCTTTTATCTTAGCCAAAAGTATTTCCTGTTCTGTTAAGTTCCTGCGGGTAGTTACTTCCGAACATGGAGCTGATTCATTAAGAAAAGTTGCCTCATAGATACAATAAGACTGCTTATCAATAGCAACACATTTAATAGAATCGCCCTGGTGGTAAGTCAGAATATTCTGAATTGTTTCAATTACCCCCGGTTTGGCAAAGATCATATCAGTGAAATTCCAGGCAGCCGTTTCATATCTGTACAAAGTATTAGCTTCTTCTACAATAGAATCACATTTCTGTTTGAGTTCAGCTTCCGTATAACTCTCTTGCGAATACACCGTCAACCACGATGATAATAGGACGATCAATGTCAGCATGTTTTTCATATTCATTCTTTTTTAGATTTTAAATGGCTCTTACCTGTTCTTATCTGTGTCTTTAGATCAAAGATAAGCATTTTTGAATATAAAAACAAACATTGCTCTTATTATTTATCAATTAATGATCATCCTGTTCTTTCACCGGCAACGCTACAATCTCCTGCAACACACTAACGGCAGTTTCCACATTAGTCACATCCTTTATCAGCATACTCCGTCGGCCGTTCTGCTCACGCAGGTCACAGCGACGGGTATATTTCATCATGTAATCTATCATTTTGCCAAACGCCTGACTCTGATAGAACGGACTATCCGCATTGGAGACAAAGAATAACGTCATACGTCCACCCTTCAAGAAGACCTTCTCCACTCCCAGTCGCGCCGCCAAGCGACGGAGGGGAACGATGCGAAGCAATTCCTGCGTTTCCGGCGGAACAGGTCCGAAGCGGTCTTCCAGGCGGAAACGGAAAGCATCCACGTCTTTATCCAGCGTCAGTCCGTCCAGTTCGCGGTAAAGCAACATACGCTCGCTGCTGCCCGTCACATAGGTGGCCGGCAATAGAAGTTCAAGATCGCTTTCTATCTGACATTCGTCTACAAATTCTTCTCCACTGATCTGACCTTCTCCCTTTATTTCATCTGCATACAATTCTGCAAACTCATCATTCCTCAGTTCATGAACTGCTTCGGCAAGGATTTTCTGATACGTTTCGTACCCCAGATCGGCAATGAAGCCACTCTGTTCTGCTCCAAGCAGGTTTCCGGCTCCACGTATATCCAAATCCTGCATAGCGATATGGATGCCACTCCCCAAATCACTGAAGTTCTCAATCGCCTGCAAGCGTCGTTTTCCTTCTGCCGTCAGACTGCTCAACGGAGGCGCCAGCAGATAGCAGAAAGCCTTTTTGTTACTGCGCCCTACCCGTCCACGCATCTGATGGAGGTCACTCAGACCAAAGTTCTGCGCTTGGTTAATGATGATCGTATTGGCATTCGGAATATCGATACCGCTCTCTATGATAGTAGTCGCCAAAAGCACATCATAGTCATAATTGACAAAGTCAAAAATGATCTGTTCCAGCTGTGTGGGTTCCATCTGTCCATGCCCGATAGCAACACGGCAATCGGGAATATGACGTTCGATCATCGCTTTCAGTTCCGGAAGGTTCGCAATCCGGTTGTTGACAAAGAAAACCTGACCGTTGCGGCTCATCTCAAAATTAATCGCGTCCGTAATCACTTCCTCATTGAAGGTATGTACTTCTGTCTGAATCGGATAGCGGTTAGGCGGAGGCGTAGAGATTACACTCAGGTCGCGGGCTCCCATCAGCGAGAACTGAAGCGTACGCGGAATCGGTGTGGCAGTCATGGTCAATGTATCCACATTCACCTTTAACTGTCGCAGCTTCTCCTTCACAGAGACTCCGAATTTCTGCTCTTCATCAATGATCAGCAAGCCTAAATCTTTAAACTGAACATCTTTTCCTAAAATACGGTGGGTGCCGATAAGAATACTGACTTCTCCTTCCCTCAGTCCTTTCAATACGGCTTTGGACTGAGCTGCCGTACGGGCACGGCTCAAATATTCCACCCGGCAGGGCAGATCCTTCAAACGTTCGCGGAATGTCTGGAAATGCTGATAGGCAAGGACGGTCGTCGGCACAAGGACCGCCACCTGTTTATTATCGGCTACGGCTTTAAACGCTGCACGGATCGCTACTTCTGTCTTTCCAAAACCCACATCTCCGCACACCAAGCGATCCATCGGACGGTCACTTTCCATATCGGCCTTCACCTCCATCGTTGCCTTGCTTTGGTCGGGTGTATCTTCATAGATAAAGGAGGCTTCCAGTTCACGCTGCAAGAAGCTGTCGGGGCTGTAAGAGAAACCCTTTTCCTGACGGCGCTGCGAATATAGTTTAATGAGGTCGCGGGCAATATCTTTAATTTTCGCCTTCGTACGGTCTTTCAGTTTCTCCCAGGCACCGGTACCCAGTTTGTTCAGTCGCGGAGCTTCTCCGTCCTTACCTTTATATTTGGAAACTTTATGAAGGGAATGGATGGAAACGAACACGACATCCTCATTCTGAAAGACAAGTTTCAGCACTTCCTGCGTAGTATCTCCATTCGGAATGCGTACCAAACCGGAGAAACGGCCGATACCATGATCCGTGTGAACCACATAATCACCCGGAGTAAACTGATTCAATTCTTTGAGGGACAGAGCGACCTTGCCCGAACGGGCCTTGTCACTTTTCAAGTTGTACTTATGGAAACGGTCGAACAGCTGATGATCCGTAAAAATACACAGATGCAGTGTATGATCCACAAAGCCTTCATGTATCGTACGTACTACAGGAGTAAACTGAATCTTATCTCCCCGGTCTTCAAAAATGGCTCTGATACGGTCGGTCTGCTTGGTACTGTCGCTACAGATATAAAGTGAATATCCCTGTTCAAGGTAGTCCTTGAAAGAACCGGCCACCAGATCAAAGTTCTTATGAAAAATAGGTTGTACGGAAGTATGGAAAGAGATCTTTGCATCCGGCGTACCGGTCGGCTTATTCCCAAATTCCATCCGGCGGAAATCAAGAGCACGTACCGTAAATTCACTGCCGTCAATCAGCTTGCCTTCCAGCGTAATACCTCCATTTTCTTCGGCTTCCTGCACGGCAATAGCCTGTGGCGTCAAAGCCTCATCGTGCACTACCTGGATACGCTCGCGCAACCAAAGGAAGTCACGCATCGCCAAAACGGTTTCTTTAGGTATGAAATCAAGAAAAGAAGTTGTCACATCTCCCGTCACTGCCAGGTCGGGGACTATAGCCACTCCCTCTTTCCTCTCACGTGACAACTGCGACTCTACTTCAAATGTACGGATACTCTCTACTTCGTCACCGAAAAAGTCAATACGATAAGGATATTCCGAAGCAAACGAAAAGACATCAATGATACTACCCCGAACGGCATATTGTCCCGGCTCGTACACATAATCCACATATTCGAAACCGTAGCTATGCAGCACGTCTGTGATAAAAGTAGTGTCCAGCTTCTCTCCCACATTCAGTTTCAAGGTCTTATCGCTCAATTCCTTGCGGGATACCACTTTCTCTGCCAGCGCATCCGGATAGGTAACGATGCACAAACCTTCTTCTCCTTTCTGCAACCGGCTCAGTACTTCTGTACGCAGAATCTCGTTGGCCGCATCCTTTTGTCCGTACTTGATGGAACGGCGGAATGAAGACGGGAAGAAAAACACTTTCTCTGTTCCCAGCACTTGTGTCAGGTCATGATAAAAATAGCCCGCCTCTTCCAGATCGCCCAGTACAAAGACAAACGGACACACATCTTGTTTCACTAATACAGAAGAGAAAAGAGAAGCGGAAGAAGCACATAAGCCCCCGCAAAAAATAGTTTGAACGGACGCATCCTTCAGCAGTCGTTCCATGACTGCTGTATTAGGATGAGCGGCATATTGTTGTTGCAACTCAGTTATTGTCATAGCTATAAAATTTCACCGCAAAAGTACGAAAAAAGAACCGGGATTGATATAGTCACACCGAAGTTTTCTTCTGCAAGATTGTTTCATGCCTTGAAACTATTGGTTTCAAAGGTTGAAACAAAGTGTTTTTTCAAGATGCGCAAATATAGTGCAAACCTATTAAAATTCAAATAGTTATAAAACTAATGTTTTAATCGGATGTGGTGAATAAAGCTAAATAGAGCATATTTGGGAGTGAGTTATGTTACTTATCTGTTACCTCTTCCAATTTGCCTACTAATCGGATATAAGGCATTAGTTTTCAATATATTGCATTATTCTTCATAACTTCAAATACCTCAACAGTAATTAAATTTGTAACTAAAAAAGTTGAGTTATGAGAAGTACATTCAGAGTGTTGTTTTACACTAAAAATCAATCGATTAAGAATGGTAAAGTACCTGTAATGGGACGTATTACCATCAACAAGACCACAGCTTGCTTTAGCTGTAAGAAGGAGGTGTCTATTTCTTTATGGGACGCCAAAGCTAATAGGGCTAAAGGAAAATCCGAAGAAGCTAGAATGTTAAACCAGGAACTTGATAATGCCAAAGCCCAAATTGCCAAGCATTACCAATACATATGCGATCATGACAGTTTTGTCACAGCCAAGAAAGTCTATAGCCGCTATGTCGGTTTTAAAGAAGATTCCCACACCCTTATGGAGCTTTTCAGGGAACAGCTTGAGTCATACAAGGAGAAAGTAGGCAAGGAAAAGGCAAAAAGCACCTATCTTGGTTTAGTAGCCGATTATAAGAGCGCATTGCTTTTTTTGAAAGACAAAAAGAATGTTGAGGACATTGCACTTGATGAACTTGACAAAGATTTTATTGAAGACTATTATAATTGGATGTTGGGCACATGCGGCTCGGCCAGTTCTACAGCATTCGGACGTGTTAATACCATGAAATGGCTAATGCATATCGCTCAAGAGAAAGGTTTAATAAAAGTTCATCCCTTCACGGGTTTTGGATGTAAGCCGGGATATAAAAGACGTTCATTTCTCTCTGAAGAAGAACTGCAGAGGCTTATACATGTAGAATTGAGGTATAAACGTCAGCAGGCTATGCGTGACATGCTACTTTTCATGTGCTTCACAGGCCTCGCCTTCGCAGATCTGAAAGCAATTACTTATAAGAATATCCATACAGATTCTGATGGTGGCACATGGCTCATGGGAAACCGTATAAAAACAGGCGTAGCATACGTCGTGAAATTATTACCTATAGCAATTGAACTTGTAGAAAAGTATAAGGGTGATAACAAAAAGAAAGATTCTCCTGATTGCGTTTTCCCCGTCGGTGATTATGAAACCATGAAAAGTAGTTTTAAGGTTTTAGGGAAAAAGTGTGATTGTAATGTAAATATCACCCCTCATATCGGGAGACATACCTTTGCAGTTTTGGCTATATTGAAAGGCATGCCGTTAGAAACTTTGCAAAAAGTATTAGGACACAAATCGATTCTTTCCACACAAGTCTATGCTGAACTGATCAATCCGAAGGTTGGGGAAGATACGGATAGGATGTGCGACAAGATTGGTTCCGTGTATCGCTTGGCCAATTAGAATAAGTATGAAAAAACACCCTTCAGCAAATGTTGAAGGGTGTTTTTCGTATTCAGGCAGGTTGCTTATTTCAAGTAACGCCTGAAATCTTTATAGTTCTTTTTTAGTACCTCGTATAGCCCGCTTTCCGGATAGAGCAGTTTACCCCCGACAGAGGTAATTGAGGTATAAGGTATTGCCTTTTCATCCCGTAGTGTTTGTAATGTACGCTTGGAAACATGAAGCATCCGGCATACCTCATCTCCACTCAGATAATGTTCGTCTGCAATCGTCGGACGTATCCGTGCCGCAGCAGCCTCCAGATTTTTTCCTGTCCGTTTGATCCATCCGGTAAGTTCCTTGAACTCTTCCGAATCTTTAGTGATAATGTCTGCCATACTCTTTATTTTCTTTTTTTGATTAGTCCTTCCTCCAGAATTTGCTGGATGTCCACTTCTTTATAAAAGAATTTTCCACCGATATTAGAATAAGGAATCAGCCCGTTATCCCGGTAAGTCTGCAGTGCCCTTTTGGAAATATTGAGAGCCAGGCACACATCCTGCGCATCCAGTCACTTGTCCGGTGTTACGGGGGCTATTTTCTTTTGAAAGTCCATCATTTGCACGGACAGCATACTTAGTTGTTTCTTCAAGTCCTGATAAGCACTTGTTTCGATAATTGTCAGTTCCATGATTTATAAATTAAATTGTGAATAATGAAATTGGGTGCAAGATAAAGGGAATATTACTATAAATCAATCGTTTAGTTTCCAGTGTCGTTAATAGTCATTAATAGTCATTTTTTGTCAGCGTAGCTTTTCTTATACTTTTTATTTAACGGGGGAGTCGTGAAATCCGACATCCCTTATACAAATGGTAACTCTTTCATCTTTTTTCCTTTTTTGCCCTGCCACATTTCTTTATGATATGGATTTCTTCGGAGAAATCAGAAATATGAGTATCTTTGGAACGAAATATAGATTTAAATGGCAGGCAATAGCCTTCCAATTAGATATAGACATAACATTCGCAGAATGTCTCAAGACGGAAATCTGGTAAATTTCAATGAATAGAGGCTTTTTGTGTATTGCTTATGCTATGCTTTGTCATAGCGTGGCTTACACAGCTACTATTCATAGGTTTACCAGAACCTCCGTCTTGGAGTTGGGTAAGGCCACGCTTTCTCAAATACTTCTGCCGAATAATATTTATAGGTTAAATATTATACTTATGGCAAAACTCCAATTACTTGCAATCACTACTCTTGACGGATACCTCTTCGACAGGACTGTTTCTTCCCCTTTGTGGGATAATCCGAACAAATATGGCCTCACCAAAATACGGGAACGTGCTACACAGACTCTCGGGCCGGATGTATCTTTCATCTCATTGACACAATGGAAAAAGAAAAATGAAGGTATTTATTTCATAGAAGCGGCTCCGGATACAATTTCCGTTATAAGCAGCATGTTCAGATACTGGTTGGTGGATGAAATCATCCTTTTTGTCGCACCGTATATCCAAGGGGACGGCATACGTCTGTTTACAGAAATTCCCGGTCCTTCCTCATGGGAAATGACCGGGAACAAATGTTTCAGATCCGGTATTTGCAGGCTGGCCTACAAACGGATTGAATAACCTGCAATTATCTTCTTATCCTGACTGACTTGGTTTAGACAGGCATCTTATATTTCTCCCAATATTTTCTTGCCTTGTCCGGTCCTATCCAGTTCCGTTGGTCATCGATTCCCCTGTCCGAGAGTTGTTTCCTGACCAGCTTCTGGATATCAATCTCCCCTTTGGCTATCTTGATCAGCAGTTCGGAAGCAATCGTATTCAGCATTAAGTCCGGATTCAGTTCATCCGGTATCTCTTCCATTTCTTTTTTCATAAGTCGCTTCTTTATTTTTTAGGTTTATTATCCTTGAAAGTCATCTCAATCCTGTAATTGTCATCCAGCTCGAGTGATGCCTCATACTTCTTTCCTTTCTTGCTGGTAAACTTCAGATATCCGGTACGTTTCCCCGATAGCAGCAGGAGCATCTGATTATCCGTCAGTTCCCTGCCGTTGAACGTTCTAAATAACAGGAACCCACAATTGGGATCGCTGCATTTGGCGACCTTGTTAAAGACGATAATCGTTTCTGCTCCGCATTTGGGGCAGTTACAATGTGGCAAGTCCGGATGGTTAAGTTTCAGGGCAAGCAGTTCCGAGGTGATTTGTTGGGTATAGGAATTGATGCTCTGAGTAAATGTTTCCGTGGAAACTTTGCCGGTTTCGATTTCATGCAAGGCGCATTCCCACCCTCCGGTCATGCTCACGTTGGCGATCATCTTCTCTTTTACAATATCATATACTTCCAGTCCTTTGGGAGTGGGAATCAGTGACCGTCCGTTTCTTTCCACGTAGTGTCTGGCAATGAGCAGTTCGATGATTCCGGCACGTGTAGCCGGTGTACCCAAGCCGGAATCCTCCATTGCCTCTTTTTCCTTTTCATCGTCCAATGTTCTGCCACAACCTTCCATCGCAGCAAGCAGGCTTGCCTCAGTGAATATGGGCTGCGGTTTGGTTTTCTTGACCAATGTATCAATACCGAGCACGGGCAATATTTCGTCTTCCTGAAATTCGGGCAGAAGACTTCCTTCTTCTTTCTCACTGGGTTCGTTATAGATGCCTCTCCACCCCGGAACTTTGATTTGGCTTCCTTTTATCCCGAAAAGAACGCCGTTACAGTCCGCTTGTACGGATACCGTTTCTTTCAGGCATTTGCCGGAGAAAGCCTCCAACATGCGTCCCGCGATCATGGAATAGATATTCTGCTCGTCAAGGGAAAGCCTCTGGGGATAGTTCTCCGTAATGATTAACGCATGATGGTCCGTCATCTTGCTATCGTCCACACAGTGCCGGTTTAAAGGCTGGTTACAGAGGTTTTCCGCATGCCATGTGAAACGGGGATGTTGCTTAAGCAGGCCGATGAGGGAAGGGACTTGTTCGAAGATGTCTTCTGTGATATAGCTACATCCGGTACGGGGATACGAAATGTAGCCTCCTTCATATAATTTTTGAGCAATGTTCAGCGTCTGTTCTGCGGTCAGTCCGAGTTTGGTATTGGCACTTCGTTGCAGGGCGGTCAGGTCATAAAGTAGCGGAGCTTCTTCTGGAACCTCTTTCTTCTCCACTTGCACCACTTTGGCTGTCGTCTCTTCATACACTTTTTTACGGTCCACATCGAGTTTTTCCGGTGTATCATATTTCCCGGTACAGGTTAAGACGAGTTCTTTCCCTGCTTTCGTTGTCCGTAGCTGTAGCAGATAATAGGGTTTGGCTATAAAATCCCTGTTGTCCAGATATCGACGGCAAATCATGCCAAGTGCCGGTGTCTGTACTCTTCCCAGAGAATAGTTACTCTTGCCTGCAGCCATGCTCAAAGACAGGCTGGCATTCATACCGACGACCCAATCTGATTCTCTCCTGGCTTTAGCGGCACGGTACAGGTTGTCAAACTCCTTACTTGATTTGAGGCTATCAAATCCTTCCCGTATCGATTTTTCTGTCATGGAAGATATCCACAAGCGTTTGGTTTCCTTATGATATCCCAGATATTCAAGCACATATCTCATAATTAACTCTCCTTCCCGCCCTGCATCAGTACAGGATATCACTTGATCAGCCTGACCCAACAGTTTACGGATTACTTCCAATTGTTTCAGAGCCGTCGGATCAGCCTTGTATCCATCTTCGGTTTTAATCTGACGGACAACCAGTTTGAACGGGTCGGGAATAATAGGCAGCATCTCCTTTTCCACATGGACAATGCCGTAGTCTTGAGGCAGGGCCAATGCCAACAGATGGCCGTAAGTTCATGTGACGGCATATCCGTTCCCACTCAAGTATCCTTCCTGTTTCTCCGTTACGCCCAGGACCCGGGCAATGCTGCGTGCCACCGAGGGCTTCTCACAAATACAAATTGTTTTCATGTTACTTTCTTTTTTAATATGAATGACTATTTAATTTTTACACTCTTGACCTTTGATTTTTCTTTCCGTACCCTTTTCTTCGGTTCTTTGGGAATGGAGAGCTTCTCTTTCTTTTCCGATACTTGTATGCTTTCCGTCAGATTCGGCAGGGGTATTTCCTTTGCCGGAAAACGGCTGATTAAATCCATTGAGATTCCTGACATTCCCGCATTCAGTTTCACCTGATCTGCCGGTTGGAGGTATTTCTCCCCGTTCTTTCCGGTTGCCAGTTCGTACATGACTGTTTCACGGCCCTGGAGGATTCCTTCGTAATTTTGGTAAGGAAGGTTTGATTCAGACAGTCCGTTCTGCTGAAGCATCCCACAAATCTCATCGGGTGGCAATCCTCCGAACTTCCGGTCAAAAGGAGAAGAAAGAATGTACTTGTATGTTGCCAGAAGCTGCTTTTCATGGCTCATATCGGGACATCCTTCATATTCCTGCAGTTGTTTGATTTTCTTTTCAATGCTGTTCAGAGCTTTGAAAGTATGTCTGTCCTTATTCTGAATAGGCATACTACCCATTCGGACCAGTTCCATCTGGATACGGTTCAGGCTGGACGTTTCCCATTTATTCAACAGATTACTGCGATTGCTCCGGTAATCATCCCGGAGGATAGCGATTGGATTTTTGGTACGAAAGAATAATCCGATCCGTTTTCCCCATGAGGGTTCGTGGAGGTTGGACGCGCTCCAGCGGATCGTGTTGAAACGGTAAGTATCCATGAATCTCCTGAAATGATTCCGGCTGGTAAACAGGTTTCTGAAAGTTTGCAGGAATGCTTTCCTTCCGGCAGCCCTGCGGCTACGTGGTATCTCTTTTTCGGGAATGAATGTATTATTTATCAGTTCCATATGCATTATAATTTGGGCTTCGCCTGCTTTTTAACGGAAGCGGTTTTTGTCTTGACCTTTTTCTTTTCATTGCCACAGGACAGTCCGGGCTTGTCTTGCGGTTTTTCGGCTGTTTGAGCTTCTCCTTTCTTAGAAACAACAACAGGCGGGCTTACCCGATGATAGTTCTTCCGGACTCCATCCCTGTTTAACAGTGTTTGCGCCAATGACCTGGCAGCATTTTGTAATTCATCCATCTTCTGCCGGAAAGGATAATCCCGGTACAATTCCTTTTGCCGGGTAATCTCACGGATACCTTTCTCCACAAACAAGAAATCCTTTTTATAGGCAAACGATTCGTCTGCCGGTAAATGGGCGTATCCTCTGGCTGCTATGTCCTGAAGTGTCATAATGTTCCGGTTACGGATAGAGAGTTCCAATGCGCCGGCTGTGACAAACCGGTTGAGATTTTCTCCCGTAGGATGCATGTCGAAAGTGACGGACGGCTTGTAATTCGCCAGAATTTCCATCCCGGCCTGCGGCATGGTGGTCTGATTCCCGTTGGAGAGTTCCAGCATCCGGCGGGAGACGGTTTCTATCCGGTAAATATTCAATGACTCCACATCCTGCAAAGAGCTTGAGTAGAAATTGTCCGCTGTCGATTGCAGGTAATCCCGAAACTTTATAGTCCCGGAAAGTCCGTCATTGAATACGCGGACACCTTGTTCCGTTTCAGCTATGGTGTAGAACTGTTTGGCTTGCTTTCCTGCCGCAATCTTCTCCATCGCATCTTCGTGTGCAATAAAGCACTTATAAGCTGGTGAGTAGTCCAGATCCCGGATATTCTCTGCCGTCAGTTCCCTTTGGCATGCTCTCAAATAAGCCGCTTTCCGTAAAGGTACGGAGTTGTTTTCAGTGATGCCTCCGTAAGAGGCGATGAAACTGAGGGCTTTCTCACTGTCTTTCGCCGGTAGTTCGCTGGTGAAAGGAATATCTTTAGCAGGTATTCCCTCAAAATGCAGCAATAAGTTATCCGGTATGGTTTTCTGATCCATAGCAATCCGGGCGGTCAGATCCATAAATACCTGAAAAGAGTCCTTATCCGTCGGAACATACGACACGACCATGACAGTCGAGACTTGATTATCCGGCTGTAACACAATAAACAGGCTCTTTAAATCCGCTTTAGCGGTGAATGTATCTTTTATTTTTTCCATCCATGCAGGCATGATAATCAGTTTTAGATGCGGGGATTATGTGACTTGTTCTGACGGGAAGCCGTCTTTCTCTTTTCCGAAGCCGCCGGTCCGGTCAGTTGCAACGGAGGACAGGTCAGTCTGTATCTCAGGCCAAGTATCTTGTCCGCGAGTTGCTGCTGCCTGTTTTGAATATTGTAGAATGCCTTTTCACTATATCCCTTTTTGGATTGCAGTTCGGACATTTCTTGATCCAGCGGTTTAAAATTTCCTTTGTGGGTGAACTCCTTATAGCTTTCATTAGTATTGAAATCAGCCGGTAATCCGTATTCCCGTATAAAGAGCAGGGTGAATATCTCGGCATTCTCCGGCGTTACCGAAAGCCGGTAATCTTCCGTAAACTGTTTGAATGCATGGTATGTCGGCTCTATGGGATAGCCGCCTTTCTTCAACAGCTCGGATTGCTCTATCGGATACAATGGCATTTTCGCCAGCTGCCCGTAGAAAGGATTGGACCGGAAAAGGTCCAGATGCTTCTGCATGTAATGCTCCGTGCTATGGTTCGGGCAGGAAATATAGAATTCTCTGATTCGTCCCAGAGCCTGTACTTCCGGAGTGAAGAAACGGTCAGCCAGATATTGCAGGTAACACTGTTTATAGATGGCTCCTTCATCCGTGGCGGGCAGGTAGACGGCTCCTTTGGGAGTCTGGAGGGAAATGATGGGGTCTATCTCTTTGTTTTGCAGGCTGTCCGGGATAAGCCCGTAATCACGTTTCAGGATATAGGCCGCCTGATCCCGGATCTGTGATTTGACCTTCTCCTGTCCGCCTTTATTTTCAGCCGGAATATTCTGCAGCGCATTGAACTGGGAGTTGAAAGAATTCTTGTGTATGAACGGAATCCTTCTGGTTGTATAGTCTATCCCATAGATTCCTGCGGTTTCCTGTAAGGATAGTAACCGGAGTATCTGGGCATTGGCAATACTGGGGAGCACGTTATAGGAGGAAGCAAACTTGTCATAGGCATCGAATGTCGGTTCTATGCGGTGGCTCCTGTCCAGCCGGGCATTCCGCAGGATAGTCGCATCCAGATATTGTGCTTTCTCCGGCAGAAAAGAGTTTGTATATAAGGAGAAGGCATTGGGAGATGCTTGGAATGCCTTTACCACTTCTGCGTCCGGACGGGTCAGCTTGTACAGGTTGACAAACTCCGGTTTCTCTTCGTCCGTAATGAAGAAACGGTCGGCCAGATGTTGCATATAGGCATGGCAGCATGTCTTTCCAAAGCCGGAATATTCGAACAGAAGCACTCCTTTGGCGGTTTCCACGGCGGTCAGGGTTTCCGACGGATCGTCGTGGAGAGTATCCTGTGCCAGCGCGAACCGTTTGGCTTCCGGCTGTACAAGCAGGTGGTCGGCAAGTCCGCTGGCTACCAGCATGGGCAGGCTTTTTTCTTCATCGTGAGAATGCAGGTATTCCAGTCCGCGCAATGAGACATTGCCCTGCATGCTTCCTCCGTTCCGGGTGATGAATTTTTGTACCAAGCTGTTATCCTTGTCAAAGAGCCGGATATCCGGGTAGCTTACTCCTGCCGGAAACTGGTAGCGGCACAGATAAAGATCCGGCAAGTGGCTTTGGACAAGGGACGGCTTGTACATTTCCCTTTGCCGCTGGAGGTATTCGGTGAATCGTTGATTCATCATCGATACTTCTTTCTCCGGCATCAGGTGCATCTCCAGTTGTCGGGGTTGCCCTTCCAAGTCCTGGGTAACAAAGAAAATCATAATGTTTGAAATCTCTTGCTTTTGCATACGATTGAAATTTAAAATAGTTACATGGTGATACTTCTACTCTTTTTCTTTTCCTGTTTGGGCGGTTCATAGCCCCGTACCGCATAGTCCGTCTGTAGGATTCTCTTTGCCGTATCCTTGATGGTCCGTTCAAGTGCATTTTTCAGCAGTGTGCCATCCTGCTTCCCCACATAAGACAGCCTGATCCGTTCATCCAGGGAGACAAAGCTGTTTTGATGGTTGAACCGGCTGTCTTTTTCCAAATTCCCGATTTGCCCGGTCTTGCAGATCCGGTCGAGTACGCCTATGTTATAATTCTTCTGGCTCTTGCCCAGATTCAACTTTTCGGCCAGTTGGTTATAACATTCCAAAGAGGGAGCCATGCTGCATTCTACCGCCGGGGTATAGTTGGCTATCATATTTGAATCCAGGAAATGAGCCTTTTGGGGAAGGTATATCTTTTTTAAGCCATGTTCAAACATGTTCGAACACTTTGACGCCTCTTTGATCAGATTGATATTGGAAGTGCTGAAATAATATATTTGCAGTTTATCCGCATCCCTGTAAACCGGCGAGAAGAAATTATCGCCAATATGCTGCAGGTATTTCTGCGCACACTGTATCCCCCTGCCGGTATCATTGAACATCAGGACTCCCTGGTTCGTATTTATTGCAGTAATCACCCTGTTGTAGATATCTTTTTCCTTTTCTTGATGGAATGCGCGGTAAGCGTTCAGTTGTTTTTTCAGCAGGGGATTGTCTTTGGCCTTTTGAAGCATTCTCTGGATGCTATCCACATTATGGATGCCATAAGGAGATGTATTCTCGTAAACGAAGGCGATATCCCGCAATGGGAAATGAGTTGCACAAGACAGTCCTCCGTTATGGGTCATGTCCTTGATGAACCTTTCAATGTTCCCCGGTTGTACAGCACCCTGATATGGTATTAAATAGACTTCTTCCTTAGGAATGTAGGAGCCTTTCAAGGCCAGTTCTGCCTGCCCGAAAAGAAATTTGCCGCCATCTGAATTGATGCCATAACGATTCTCTATGGTCTGGAAATGTTCAATCTGCCTGTTGCTGTTCAAATTGAAACCAATGTATGTACTCATATTATTTTATGGTTTAGATGAATGGTTGATTAAGATAGTCTATGCCGTTTCGACGGGTCGGGAACTTTTTTATTCTTCATTTTCTGCTCCATTTTCTGTTTTTCTTCCAGGTCTATAGTCCATGGAAAACAGGTCATGATCTTGTCCGGGCAGCAAAGGGAGATTCTTTTTTGTTTCATGGACTCATCATCCAGCCGGATATAGACAAAGTAATCCAGTTCCCCTTTTCCGGTTTCTTCAATGGCTGTTACTGTTCCTTTATAGGGAACAACGGGAGTTTCCTCTTCCGGATCGTTCTCTACAATCCGCGCTCCGAGGTACATCTGACTTTTAGGTATCATATCGCTTTATTTTAAACGGTTATTGTTATGTCTGTTCTTATTCTCAGTCTTTTTAACGGTATTCTTCTCTTCCGGCAGCGGACAGAGCAGTCCGTCCTTTATCACGTATGTCCTGACGCCGAAGGGCTTGGAGGAACCCTCAATTCTGCCCTGCTCAAAGTCGGCCTTGCAAAAAAGGAGATGCCTTGTCGCCTCCTTGTTGTTTTCCGGGAGATACAGTGCGTATCCCGAAGCCAGTGCCGTCTTTTGAACTTCATTCAGTTTTCGGCTTCCGACGGTGAAGGTAACGGTGGAGTCATTCAACATATTCTCAAGGGAACGGTGCCCTCTCACATCGAAATCCCTTTTCAAAATTCCATCGGCAGCCTTCCGGATTTCCGTAGACAACCGCTTGAACTTTCCCGTATCGAATTCGCCGGCAGATTTAACCTGCGTGACTTTTTCAAATTCCTTGGCATACGGCAGCAGTTCATTGAAATAGGTAAACGGTTGTTCATGAATATTCATATAACCGTTACGCATGACGGTCAGCAGCCGGTAAATGTCATGGTTCTCCCGGCTGATGGAAACCTGCGTATCCTTATTGAAATGCCAGTCGGTGGCGAATTTTATAAAATCCCCGGCTGTCGCTTCCATCGAATGGTAGCATACCGGTTTTAAACTGTCGATGAATTCTTTGGGCAGTTCGTCAAGACCGATATAGGATGCCGGATAAAAATCGAAGGAATAATCCAGTTCCATCGGTTTGCACGGCTTGTAAGCGGCATCTATGAGAGGAACCAGGTTCTTGTCCATGAACGTACTGTCGTAGACGGCCAGATGGCCGGTATCGTAGTGCGGGTCGAAGTAATGGTCCGTGATGTACCGGATGCACTCCCTGAATCCGTTCCTGCCGATCTCGTTACCGGAAAAGATAAGGTATCCGAAGTCATTCTCCACCACTTTTAAGGGGAATGTGTACCGCGGCTGGCACCGGTACAATGTCCTTTTTTCCTGTTGCTGTAATCGAAACTCCAAGTATGCGGGTTCCTGCATGAGATACTTCTTCAATATGCCGCCGTCCGGTTCATTCTTGTATTTATAGGTATAGACCGCATCACGCAGGGAAATGCGTTTGGCAGGGGGAATGCAGTGTTCTTGAAAATACGGCAGCAGTTCCTTGCTGATATATTCCTCGAAAGGGGTATGGGTATCTACCGGTGGAACCTGCCTCATGTTCGCCAGGTCAAACCGGAGCAGTTCCGTATCCGGAATATAGGGGCAGCACTCCGCTTCCTTGATATTGTCAATCAGGAATTTGCGGAACAGGCTGTCCGCATCTCCTTTCTGAATGAATGTGAGGGCATTTCGGGGCTGGTGGGGAGAGTACTGATGGTAACGGTCCATACCGACAAAAATACTTCCCGGCTTGTCGGGATCGAAAAAAGGATTTTCCATTTGGTTTCTCTTGTCCATATTTCTACAATTTAGGGTGGGTATTTCTTTTCTTTTTCACGTCCTGCTTTTTATTCAAAGCCTTTTCGATGACTGTTTTCACTTTGAACACCTGTTTGTTCGCAGGAGGATCCTTAGAAAATACGATCCGGGTGAAATCCCCGTTTATCCATGCATAGGCATGGGACGGGTTGCTTTTTGCCTCTCCCGGCAGGAAGAGTCCGTGCCCTGCCGCCAATACTTGCCGGTGAGGGGTAAAGAGCCGGACACCGTCTACGGTGACACATTCCATCGGGTCGCGGAGGATGTTCCCAACAGTCCGGTGTCCACGCACATCGTAATACTGCTTGAGGAGTTTGTCCAGCAAGGCTTTATCCTGGCCGGTTTCTTCTATCTGCTGCCGGATATCCGATGCTGTACCTTGTTTGGAAAGCTCCAGTAATTTACGGTCCTTGCTTTCTATTTCCTCCAAAATATCAGCGATATTACGGTTGCGATGGCTGCTGGTACAATGCATATTGTGGCAGAAACTACCGAAATCCTCCCAGGTCGGCTTCATCTCATTCCGGTAGACCAGCTCCATTTCCGGTGTCTTATCCATCTGCAGGTAAGCATATTCCGGGTACAGGCCTTCACCCGGATTGACATAGGATCCATCCTTTAGGACTCCTTCTGCCCGGTAAACATTTACCGGACCAAGATTGAAATGGGGATCGAAGTAATGGTCTGCCATAAATTGCAGAAAGTCCTGCCTGTTTTTCTGTCCTTCCGTCGTATCAGTAAAGAACACAAAGCCATGGGCTGTCTCTATGGCTGTATAGGATTGTTCAGGTTGCTTCATATCATTACATTTTGAGGGAATTGTTCCTTTTCGTTTTCGATACCTTTTTCAAAGCCGGTACATATGGAATGATTTTGCCGTTTTTCTCCTGATACACGGTCTTGTTTACGGGAGATTTGGTATATGCCATTACCCGGTTGCATGTCTTTTCGGCATGGAGGAAATGTAAATCTGGCATTGACTTGGATATTTGGGGACAGTAGATCCACTTTCCTTCCAGCAAGGCTTGCCTCATGGCTTCGCCGGCATCGGTTCCATTGATGAGAAACGGGACGCTCCTGTCATTCAGTGTCCTTTCCAATGTACGGTGTCCACGGACATCGAAATCCGTCAGAAGGATATTCTTCGCTTTCCAACGCATGTCATCCAGCACATCTGACAAATCTGGCCCCGAGGACTGTCCGTTGATACAGTCGTCTATCCGGGTGACATACTCCTGAAAGACATTCCGGTATCCGAAATCGGGATCATTTATTATATCCCGCTTGAATCCGTTCTCCATCAGATACAACAGTTTGCTGATATCCGCATTGTTACGGCTCGCAGGACATCCGGCAAATTCATTCAGGCGGAGAAATTCAGAAGCGCTCGGCTCCATGTCCGTTTCAAACGCCAGTTTCCACTGTTTCCTGTCACGGAAAGCCTCTTTTGAGAATACAGCATTATCAAAATCATATTCCCCTTTTCCGCTTTGGGGATTCTTCCGGTAGCAGGCATCCACCAAAGGACAGATATCGTCGGACAGGCAGTTGACGTTGTATTGCCTGACAGGACCGGGTTCGCCATGAACCCAGAAATAATTGCCGGATAACTGTTGGTAAAAGCTCTTCAATCCCTCCCGTCCCATTTTGGTATCACTGAAAAACAAGATTCCTTTGGACGTTTCCACAGCATGCAGCGGTAATTTGTAAACCGGATTATAATCATACCTGGCAGCCAGCTCATCCTGCTTCTGATGAAAATGGACCAGCTCGTCCAACTGCTGTGTGGTCAGTTTCGGAAGTTCTCCCGATATCATGAGGATATCGCTGCGTGACTGCGCAAACAGGACATTTCTCAGATTGGTACTTATTAGAGGAGCCAGTCCCTTTTCCCGGATATAGGGTAGTAATACCTGATTGATATATTCCTTTTTGGAAATATCTCCGGAGATAGCCGGTACATCCGTCATCTTCGGGAATGAATAGATTTCCAGACGGGTATTCGGTACGAAGGCGGAGTATTTGGCTTTTATCGATTGTTGGCTGAACAAGGCCATAAACGTATAGACAGGGTCTTGCCTGTCGGGATTGGCAGGATAAAGCATATAGGAGGATTCTGCATGGGGTTTCTCCTTGCCGGTTTCATAACCGACAAGGAGCTGGCCTTCACCGTCTTTCCTGAAAAGCTCGTCCAATAGTTTGGGATCATCAGAAATATAGGTTGCCATTTTTCTTACATTTTAGGTGTGATGGACGGTTTACGGGTACGCGGTTTCTTTTCCGCTTGCTGTGAGGCTTCCTCTTTTTTCCGGGGTTTTCCGGCTACTTGTACCGGTGCATGGGGCTGCTGCTGGCTTCCGTCTTGTTCCTGACCTTGTTTCTGTGCCTCTTCCAACTTCTTGGTGCTTCTTTCCCAGAGGAATTCCACCCCTCGCTCGGCGGCACTCATCTGGATGGAGGTGGCATAAAATTTTCCATTATCAGACTTGAAACGGATCGGTACTTCCTCACCGCGCACGGCAGCATCGTATTCTTTCGGAGAAAGCGTATAATCTTTCACCTTACGCGGAATGCGTGCCTGCTCTACGGGCATATGGAACAATTCATTGGTCACCGGGTCTTTGGAAAGGTAGCAGGATTTGGTTTCTTTGGTACGGTAGTCAATGACTACATCCACCGCCTTGCCGAGATTGCCGGTCTGGTTCAGGGCCTTGAGGTCTTCTTCCGTCAGGACATGTCCCCTGTAGTCTTCCCCGATCTTGGGAGCCTGACGGATGTAGTGGATGTCGAACTTGACAGCTCCGTTCTCGTCGCGGAACAGGGAGAGTTTGGCATCCCCGTTTTCACGCCCCAGCTCGGAATTTTTTGCCACACGGAAAGCGATAGCGGAAGTCTTTCCCTGCAACATTCTTTCGAGGCTGTCCTTTGCGTTCTTCAGTCCGTCCGGGGTAATGCCGTATTTGGCGGCCTGTTCCCAATTCACTTCCCGCTCGTTGAAGCGATGGTTATTATACACCCTGGTCGAAGCCAGTTCCCTTCTGACTGCTTCGTTCTGTGGTTCCTGCGCCGCTTCGATCTTTTCTTTGGCCTGCTCTACGAGCGTTTCCTTCGGCATGTTGTAGAGGGAGTAACGACCGGGATTATTGTACTGGTAGAGAAAATTCTTCCCGAAGTTGGTGAAGAAGTTTCCACGTTGGTCCACTTTGATAAACTGGTCCCTGTTCGCCTCGTTAGCTTCGAGCGTTTCCAGCTCTCCGTTCGCTGCGATTCCTTTTACACCTTTGGCTTTCTGCTCTTTCTTGTCATACGCCATCAAATACCCGTGTTCCGGGGTTGCTTCCTTGTTTTCAGGAGCTAAATTCACATCGTTCATATACGTTAATTTTAAAGATTAATGAATCATTTACGAGGGTAAAATTACTATCTTTGTCATTAAATAGTTTGATTATGAGGAAGTTGTCATTAATTGTCATGTTCTGTCACTTATTGTCATGTCCGGCTTTTGCACAGTCCCCGTCAAAGGGATATAAAGCCGGACTCAGTGCTGTCATCTACCGTATCCACTCTGCCCGGCAGTGAAAGTCTTTCATATGAGACAGCCGGTTGCCGGTTACCGTACTGGCCGATTATCCTATTCTGTATCCATTGAATGAAAGTCGGAGGAGGTATGCCGTTTCTTCCGGTTTCGGTATAAGGATGCATCCGGTGAAAAAGAAAAGGATACTCCATGCCGGAGTGGATCTTGCCGCACCCTATGGCACGCCGGTCTATGCTTCAGGAAGCGGGAAAGTCGTTGAAGCCAGGTATAGCAGCAGTTACGGCTGGTACATCGAAATCCGGCACGCGGGCGGCTTTTCCACGTTGTATGCACACTTGAGCAAATTGCATGTGAGGAAAGGGAGCGATGTACGCATAGGTCGGCATATCGGCAATGTCGGTCATACCGGCATAGCGACCGGCAACCATCTGCATTTTGAACTGAGAAAAAACGGGAAGCCGCAGAATCCGTTGCAGTGGGTGATACTAAAGGATTCCCGTTCTAAAAAGAGTCATTAATTTAATCCGTTACACAATGAACATTGAAGAAGCCAAGAGCATTCAGTTGGAGGATTATCTCCGGCGTATGGGGTTCAACCCGGTAAAACAACAAGGGGACAGTATCTGGTATTGTTCCCCTTTCCGTGAGGAGAAGACACCTTCTTTCAAGGTGAGCGCATCCCGCAACCTATGATACGATTTCGGCATCGGACAGGGAGGGGACATCATCACCCTGGCGATGGAGCTTCAAAAGACGAAGGATATCTCTTATGCGCTTAAAACGATAGAGGGACATTTTCCGGCTGCTTTCCGTCCGGTAGCAGCCTCTCCCCGGCAGGCGGAACCGCAGGCTACCGGCTACCGGCAGGTACGCATTGATCCGCTGACGAACCCGGTCTTGCTGGGATATCTCAAAGAAAGAGGCATCTTGCCTGAAATCGCAAGGGAAGCATGCAAGGAAGTGCATTTTCAGAACAAGGGAAAATGGTATTTTGCCGTAGGCTTTGCCAACCGGAGCGGCGGGTACGAGATCCGTAACAAATACCTAAAAGGCAGCATATCGCCCAAAGAGATTACCCATATCAAAAATGGCAGCGACCGTTGCATAGTGGTTGAAGGCTTTATGGATTATCTCTCATACCTCACGCTCAAGGCTACGCATCCCGGTAACGGACAGCCTAAAGGAAACGGTCCGGACTATATCGTTTTAAATTCGGTCAGCAATGTAGGCAAGGCTATCCCTGTCTTGAAAGAGTATAAGAGTGCCCTCTGCCTACTGGATAACGATTCCGCCGGAAGGCAGGCTTTTCAGCAGATGGCGCAAGCCGGATGCCCGGTCAGGGACAAGTCCGACTGCTACCGGGAGTATAACGATTTGAACGATTACCTGTTGGGCAGGAAGATGGCGCAGGAGAACAAGACGGATCATCAGCACGAAACAGCCCCGAAGCTGATTGAAAAGCCTGCAAAGAAACAGTCCGGTTGAAAATTATAAAATACTGGTCCTTGTCTGATGCATGAAAGGCAGGCAATAAAAAAGAGAGTCAAATCCCTGCTGGAGGGAATTTGGCTCTCTTTTTATTGCTACCCGGCTACCACCGGATATTTATTCTTAATAATTTCTGATCAGCAATTCATTGACCGCTTCTCTTTTCTCGGCTATGGAACAGATGGAACGGAAGATGCTGATTCGCTGGATATGGAAACCGGCATAGAGGTCGTCGAAGAAGGTGTTCTCAGGGTTCTTTTGCCGGGGATCGGAGTTGGAAAGCATTCATTTGGCACCGGTTTCACCTATTCCCTTGCAGAAATTTGCCAGGTTGATCTGCTCTTCATCTCCGAAGTCCTGTGGCATGTAGGAGGTGCAGGAGTTACCCTCATTGACCGGCTTATAAGGCGGGTCAAAATAAAATAGGGAGTTGGCTCCGGTGTATTCTGCGGTCTGCCGGTAGTCACCGTCCAGAATCACAACATCTTGCAGCAGCTTGTGGTTAAAGCGGATCAGTTCCTCTTCCAACAGTTTTACCCGTCCCCCGGCACCAAAAGTGACGGACAGCTTTCCGCTATGGTTCACGGAGTAGATGCCGTTATAACAGGTACGCATGAAGAAGATAAACAGGGCGGCACGGGTGATGTTATTCGGGTTTCCTTCATTGTAGTAGGTACGTTTCTCCATGAAGTAGACCCTTCTTCGGGTATGTTCCTCCAGCGCGATGTATTCGTCCTGTATCCGGGCAAGCACTTTAATAAGCTGCTCCGGGGATTCCTTGATGACGCGGTAGACATTGATCAGAGCCTCGTTGGAGTCGTTGATGACGCAACGGATTTCCGGATAGGCTTGTCTTATTCAGAAGAAGAGGGCGCCGCCACCGACAAACGGTTCTACATAGGTATCCATCTGTCCGAAGTCTTTCGGAAGGGATTCGATAAGTACGGGAAGCAGTCTTCTTTTACCTCCCACCCAGGGGAAGCAGGGTTTTCCCGGCAGGTTGGCCGGAGAACTTTTCTTTTTTTCCATGTTTACAACATTTAAATGATTAATAAATTAAATAGGGATTATTCATCGTCTGCCGTTTCCAGCAGGTGTTTCAAGTTGGGATCATTTTGGATGCGAAGCAGCTCTTTTTCGATGATTTGCGTCACGTCTTCCTTGATTTGATAGTAGTTCCTTTCGATTTCCTCTTGCATGTGGTCCTTACCATCCGCACCGGTAAAGTCGGTTATGACGGGGATAGGCTTGTAGGCTTTTGTTTCGGCGGCTACCCGTTCATTGTCCACCACGATCTCGCAATGGAATATCTTCTGTTCTATCTTCTCCCCGAAGTTGTCGCAGACACTGCCGACAAACTCTCCTTGCGAGAGGTTGGAGATTTTGGAGGCAGGTATCAGCGAGTCGAGCTGGGTACTGATATTGGTTGAGGTGTCTTCACGGGTCATATTAATGGATTTGCGCTGTTGGAGCACTTTCCCAAACCTTTCAGAAAGGTTTTTCGCTGTTTCTCCGACCACTTGCCCGGAAAAGATATTTCCAATTGTGTTCTGGATCACCCGCGCCTCCTTATCACCGTAGTCACGTATTAACTGGCTGAAATCCTGTGCTCCCAGACATACTGCCACTTTGTTGCTACGGGCGGTAGCGATCAGGGTGTCAAGTCCTTTAAAGTAAAGTGTGGGAACCTCATCCACTAGAATAGAGCATTTGAGCCTGCCTTTTCGGTTGACCATTTTAACGATACGGGCATTATACAATCCTAACGCACATGAGTAAATATTCTGTCTGTCAGGGTTATTGCCGACGCACAAAACTTTGGGTTCCTCCGGATTATTGATATCCAGCGTGAAGTCATCTCCGGTCATAATCCAATATAAGGCAGGTGAGATCAGCCTTGATAGCGGAATTTTGGCGGAAGCTATCTGCCCTTGGAGCTGCTCCATCGCACCACCTTTCCATGCATCCATAAAAGGTGACAGGTAATTCTCCAGCTCCCGGTAAGAGGTCAGTATGGTGAACAGGTCGGAATACGGTTTATTCAATAGCTCTATGGCATGTGGGAAGGTGCAGAATTTCCCGTTTTCATAGATTTTAAGATACCAGATCACCGCCGCAAATAGCACAATCGGGCTTTCTACAAAGAAATCTCCCTGCTTTTGAATCCAACTCTTGTTCAAATTTAACATGATTACATACGCTGATTCGTATGCATCCGCGATATCGGATAGAAACGAAGGATTGAGGGGATTGCACCGGTGGCTGTATCTGGGATCATCGAAATTAATCACATAAAATCCGACCGGCTTGGCATACTTATCCTTGTTTTTAAGCAGCTGGTTATAAGCAATTATGCTTAAATCCGGATACTTAAAATCATAGATATAGGCGGCGAATCCTTTCTCTATCTGCTGGCGGATATAGTTATTGATGATGGCATAACTCTTTCCTGATCCCGGCGTGCCTAATATCAATGAGGCGCGGAAGGGATTAATCACGTTTATCCAGCCTGAATAGGTCTTTCGTTGGTAACGGAAACGGGTGGGCAGGTTTACCGAGTATTCATTGGCAATCAACCTGCGCTCCTGCATGAAGCTCTCGTTCTCGTCGTTAAAGACGTCATCCATGAGTTGGTTCTTCAACAGGCGGCTGATCCAGGTTCCGGCGGTAAGCAGGCTGATATATCCGGCAGCTACGGTAGCTACATATAATAAGGTTAGAAGCGCGACGGGGAAGCGTGCCGTCAGTAAGAGCTCGCTACCAAAAAAGAGCAGCATCCCGGCTATAAGGTAACAGCCGATACTCCTTCATGACATCTCCACGTCCTTCCGTCCTTTCGCTCCCATGCAGGAGAAGAAAAGGAAGAGCAGACTGAAGGACTTGCTCACCAGCGAATGGGAAAACAGCCCGGTATCCCGCTGGAAATTGAGCAGTATCTTGTCCACGACACCGATGTTCAGGTTCATGGAAAGAAAATAGGGATAGCAGAAATAATAGACATTCATCACTAAAAATAGGATGCTGATGGCCCTCATGAAGTCAAGGTTCTTATTGAGCCCTCTGGTTTCGTCTTGTGACATAAGCGGTATGATAATTAATGGTGATACATTTTATTAGCCCAGATGCGGACCTCTGCGTTTTCTCTTTTTCTTTTTCCCGTAAGGGCTTTGCGTCAGGTCGTCTGCCGGATACGGATAGGATTCCAAAGAGAATATATCAAGCAGTCCTTCCACCAGCTCCGTCTCTTTCATTTCCGGTTCGGACGGATGGATAACAGGGGCTTCTTCAGTCTTTTCCGGTGGGATCGTGCCGTACTTCCGGTTTATAACCGATGCCGAATATTCTTTGCCCAGAAGCGAGCCCTTGAATACGGTCTTTGAGTTATGGTCGATGTAGGTCACGCCATAGATCACACCGGAATCGTTCTGCCAGAGTATGGCGGCAATGCCTTTTCCAGAAAGTTCCTGCAGGAATCCCTGACGGGTGGGCTGTCCTTGCAGGGCGGTAGCGATAGCTTCCTTCGTCTGTACGGGTACGGGATGTCGGGCAATTCATTGTTTGCTTTTCACAAATTTCTTTTGGAGTGCCTCGTAGCCTACGCTTTTACCGATCTTGCTGGATTTGATGGCTACGCCGGTCCGTTCTCCTTTTTCATCGGTAGCCGCATAGACCAGTCCATGATAGGTCTTTCCCTTTATCGTCTTGTGGGCCTCTTCCACCGTTACATGGAAAAGGCCAAGCAGGGCTTTAAACTCCTTGACGGATTGGAACTTGTATCCCTGCATGACGGGCTTGACCACATTGGCTATCTGATGCTTGATATCCCCCTTCCGGTAATCGACGGCAGTCAGCGGCAGGGATTCCCGTCGCTCCATCTTCTCGGCGGGTAACAGATGGTATTTCCTCTCCAGCTCCCGGCAAACAGCGGTCGAGCGTTGCCATTCTTTGTAATCTTTAATTTTCTTTCCCTGCTCGTCAATACGCAGGGAGACGATATGGATGTGGGGCCTGCCGATATCCTCATGCCGGTAGATGATATAGGGTTGGTTGCCATATCCCATTTTTTCCATGTATTCCTGGCCGATAGCGGTCAACTGTTCATCGGTCAGCACATCGTCCGGGTGTGGATTTAATGAAATGTGGATAACGGGCTTCTCAGTCCGGCGGTTAGCCGCCAGATACGGTTCGAAGGAACGGATGCAGTGCTGGATGGTCGGATGGCCGTCTGCCGGTTCCATGATCCGGTTTCATGCCAGTGGCCGTGCCTGCTGCTTGTCCACTTTTTCTTGATTGTAGTATAATGCCCCGTAAACGGAGGCTCCTGATGTTATTTTTGCAACCATTGTTCAAATTCTTGGGTGAGACGGATAATCTCCCGGTTGAGAGATATTAGTTCAATAGTCAGTTGCTCCAATTTATAGAGCATGGCAAGAGCCTTCTTTTCGGATAGTCCGGTATGCAGAGCTTTGACTGCCTGGTTATAGTTTACTCCGATCCGGCGGTATTCGCTCTGCAGGTTGGTCAGCTTGATGTAGTAGTCCGTTGCCGCCTTATCTATTTTCACGACTTTCATCGGTTTGTCGAAAAGGGCGGCAAGGATGAACTGGGATTTATTATTAGCTCCCGAATTCTCAAAGAGCCTCTCAAACTCGATGTTCTGGAGTTCGTCCAGACGGAATCCGTAATAATAAGAATGAAGTTCTGATTCCTCTTTGGGATTCCGTCCGCCTCTTCATTTGCTCGAAGTGTCAGCCCGTCCGGGTTTGCGTGTACTATTGATTTTAGCCATATCTTTTCAGGTTTTATTTATCCGGCAGCAAAATAAGTGATAATTTTGATACGAACCTAAAATCGGAAAGTGACTACAAATGACAAGAGATGACTATTTGTGACAGGGGGTAAAAATACCCCTGTTCACTTCCCGTTTCCGCAAGCCGCGATGTTCTTTTCAAAGGTTTCCTTTAGTTTGGGCAGCAGGACGGAATAGTTCTTTTTGCGCCGGGCAAGGTCGGCACGCAGGTCATATGGTTTGGGAATGGCAACATTGAAGAGTTTCTCAAAAGCGGAAACGATACCGGCGAAAGAGAGGCGTTTGCCGCTTTCGTCCGTAATCAGCCCGCTGTAATCCAGCGAGGAGATCAGTTCCATCAGGTTGACCAGCGAACCTTTCCAATGGAGCGATGAAAGAAACGAGGAAGGTGTCGTGATGGTTCCGGGGTACTGTACACCAAAATTGACCAGCTCTATTTCCGCCTCCACCAGCAGGAGGCATTTGTCCAGATAGAATTCGGCTACTGCCGTGTGGAAATGTCCTGTTCGGGTGAATAACTTCTTTAGGGAAATCAGTTCTACCTTGCTGTGAAGCAGATGGCGCAGCCTTTCCGATACGGAAACCGATTCGATGGCGAGGTCGTAAAGGTATTGTTCATATTCGGTATAGGAGGAAGAGAATTCTTCATCGGAAACTGTCTGTTTTGGGCTTGAAGCCAGAGATAAATAATTGAATATACGGCATTCTGTAAATGGTTTCATACGGCATACATTTGATTTGTTTATACCGGAGTAAGCCAAATGAAATGCCTCTGCTATCGTTTAAAGCTCTATACCTTTTTAAAATACTGACAATCAACAATAAACAAATTTCATATAGAAACGGGTGTAAATAAAAAGTGTAAGCCGTCCTTGACAAGAATGTTAGGACGGCTTACACTTTTGTAAACCTCATTTGCTTCGGGTTATCCTCCGGTCAGTCGATGATATGGTATTTCCTTAGTTTCTCATACAGGGTAGTCCGGCTGACATTGAGCAACCGGGCCGCCTTGGAACGGTTGTCACCCGTCTTTTCAAGGGTCTGGAGAAGCAACGCCTTTTCTTTTTCTTCTTCCGTCCACTGCGTTTCTTCTTCTTTAGGAAGGGAGATTTCAAGGTTCAGGTCTGAAACGGAAATCCATTGCTCTTGGCAGATGAGTACGGCTCGACCTATTACATTCTTCAGTTCACGGATATTCCCCGGCCAGGGATATTCCAGCAGTGCCGCCTCTGCCAGCCGGTCAAAGCCACGAAACGATTTATGGGCCTTGGCGCAAGTGAGTTTCAAGAAAAAATAAGCCAGAGGAAGGATGTCTTCCCGGCATTCTGCCAGTGTAGGAATCCGCAGAGTGAACTCATTGAGCCGGTGGAACAGGTCTTCCCGGAAGCGTCCTTCTCCGATGGCTTTTTCCAGATTCTCATTGGTGGCGGCAACCAGCCGGATATCAAAAGAGTATTCTTTCGTGGAACCTACCGGCTTGCAGCGTTTCTCTTGCAAGGCCCTGAGCAGGAGCATCTGTGTCTTATAGGAAAGGTTGCCTATCTCGTCCAGAAACAATGTCCCTCCGTTAACGGCACGGAACAATCCGACCTTGTCGCTTTCCGCACCGGTAAAGGCTCCCTTCTGATGACCGAAAAACTCGGAGGCGGCAAGCTCATCGGAAATGGCCCCGCAGTCGATAGCCAGATACGGCTTGTTCTTCCGATGGCTCCGGGCATGTATCTCGGCTGCAATGTGCTCCTTCCCGGTGCCGGAAGCCCCACGGAGCAGAACGGAGATGTCGGCACAGGCAATCATCTCTATCAGACGGTACATCTCATGGGCTTTGGGGCTTTCACCTCGGTAGAACTCCTGTTCGTTATCGTTTTTATCCAGTATCTCCGTTATCAGAGCCAGGAGATTGTCTGGCTGCACAGGCTTACACAGGTAGTTGATGGCTCCCAGTTGCATGGTTGTCACCGCATTCTCCACCTGTCCGTAGTTGGTCATGATCAGAAAAGGGATAGAGTAGTACTTCTCATTCATCCATTTCAGGAGCGAGGTGCTATTTCCGTCCGGCAGGCGCAGGTCTGCCAGTATTAGGTCGAACTCCTTTTGCCCGATGGCTTTACGGGCATTCGCAAGGGTTGCCACGCATTCGGTTTTCATCCCTTTTTTCACCAGCCAGTTGCTGATGCTACGGCTGAACACAATATCATCTTCAATAATCAGGATTGTTTTCATAGGCTTTCCTCCCGTATTTTTCAGCGTATACTATCAGTTTTTCCACTGCCCGGATGATGTCCCGCATTTCCATGGATTGTCTATTGGTCCACTCTGTCGCAGGTTCTGTCACCAGTTCCCGTAAATGAGACAAGGGGAAATCCAGACGGACGGTTTCCCATAGGGGCAGGTTCTTATGCAGGATGGAGGCGGCGGCCTCCTTGTCTTGTCGGTCTAAGGCAGCGGTTAATGCGGCAAGGTCTTTCCGGCTCTCTTCGATAAACAGGGCGAGCATTTCCTCCCTGTTGTCCTCTCCTGAAAGGATGAGTGAGAAATCGGGAGCATACTCCTTTCTGTCTTTTTCTCCTATCACTTGTGCCACTGTATTTATCAGTTCTTCCATAGAGAATGGTTTATGGATGCAGCCCGAAAAGCCGCCCGACAGATACTCGTTGTCATCATCCACCCGTGCCGTTACCGCTATGACGGGGATTGTCTTTGCGTTCTCCATATTGGATGCCCGGAGCAGTTCAAGTATTCCGTAGCCGTCCGTTTCAGGCATCTGTATATCCGTCAGCAGCAGGTCATATCTTTGTGACCGTAGCCGGGTAACCAGTTCACGGCTGGTCTGGCAGCAGTCGCACCGCACTCCGTTACGGTTAAACATCTCTTTGGTAATGTTCAGTTGCATCCGGTCGTCATCAATGACCAGTACGTTGATTCCATCCAGATGATAATCAGTAGCGATGCGTGTCTCATCCATCTGGGTGGATTCATCCGCCTCAAGGAGTGGCAGGAATGCGGTAAACGTGCTGCCTTCACCCGGTTTGCTTTTTACGGTAAGGCTTCCCTGCATCCCGGAGACCAGCCTGCTTGCAATGGCCAGCCCCAATCCGAAACCGGGAACATTACGGGCATTGTCCAACCGTTCAAAAGCTGTGAATATCCGGGTTGTTTCTTCCTCCGTCATCCCGGTACCGGTGTCCTGTACCGAGAAATGCAATTCTTTATTCCGGTATTCCGCTTGCAGGCGGATTTCACCTTGCCGGGTGAATTTAATGGCGTTGGAAAGCAGATTGTTCAGGATTTGCTGGAGCTGGGAACGGTCACCGCTTACTACCACATCCAGACCGGAAAAGGCGGTTGTCAGCCGCAGCTTTTTCTTTTTGGCCAGCGAACCGTAGTTCCGGGCTGTTTCGCTGAAAAGGGTCTCCAGCCGGAAAATCGAAAGGATGGGTTTGTTCCTGCCGGTATCCAGCAGGTAGAATCCGATCAGCGTATTGACCAGCCCGATCATGTAATCGGAAGAATGGAGTATATTTTCCGCATACTCGTCCTTGCGGCTCTTCTTTTCTTCCCCGGGGAGCAGTTCGGCGCATCCTTTGATAGTAGCCAGTGGCGCACGAAGGTCATGAGCGATGGTGAGCATCATGCGTTTTCTGGATTGTAGGAGCTCCGTGTTCTCACGATTGGAGGCTTCCAGCTGACGCTGATACTGGTTTATCCTGTTCAGATCCCGGTGGATGATAAGATACAGGAGGACGGTCAGCAACGAGATGAGGACAGCCAGCAGAGAGACCGTATGGAACGAGCGGTCGCGTGTGGAAATGAATTGCCTGTAACGCTCATCAAGCCGTATTCCAGCATCCGCCTCAAAGTCCCTGACAATCCGGTGTAGCCTGTGGTTCAGGTCCGTGTTGTTACTGTACAGGAGGTCCATCTGTTCCAGCAGCCTTTCCCGTTCGGCTTTCTGCATGTCGGTCACCTCCCTGTCAAGGGAGTGCAGCATGCTCGTGACAGATGTGGTACCCTGATGTTTACCAATGGACTGTCGCTGGCGTTCCAGCTGTTCCTTCTGCTGCAGATAGGCCGATTTTTTCCTCCCGGGCCTGATGAATGACCAGAAACCCTTCTTCGGAGTTTCCTCCTCCTTCTTTTTCTCGGCAGGAAGGACATCCGCCTGCTGGATATGGGACACGATTGCCGGAATCTTGCTGTTCACGATCTCGCCGGTCTTGCGCAGACGCCCGAACGTGTCCATGACCGTGTCTAACAACAGTTCCTTTCTTTCCAGCAGCAGGCATAACGAATCTATGCGCGACTGTTGTTCGGGAGACTTCACATACCTTTTCAGTGTCTGCAACATGTTACAGACACTGTCTTTTTTTGTGTGGTAGAGTCCAAGGTCGCTTTCATCCCAGACGCTGACTGTTTCACCGTAAGTGGCCAGTCCCAGCAAGCCCGCGTATGTTTCTCCGGCCAGATGCCGGATACAGGCCAGTTCATGCTCATCCTGTCGCAGGCTGTTCCGCCTCGTCTGTTCCTTGCGGAAGATATGAATGGTCAGGACGAGCAGGAGAAGCAGTATGACATATCCTAAAAGGATTTTAAGTTTCAACCACATGGAAGTCTTCATTCTTATATTGGAATCCTACAAAAAGGCGTGTTCGCTCATATAAAAGGGAATAATAGAAACTTATGATAAAAGTTTATTACTGTTTCAAACCATTTGAGGATACCTCGCAAGTTTGCTATCACACAGTTGATCTTTTAATCTTTTTTTATACTCACAGAAAGGATAGGAACCTGCTTTTTATGACTGAAACATATCACATCCCCTTTATTGGACATTACATTCTCATTCGATCATATTGTTTTCATTTCGGCTCATCCGTTTCTTCACCCGTTCTACTGCTTCCGATACAATTTCTTTGTTTTCAAAGCGTTGTGTATAATTGGTATAGTCTGGATGAATCCGTTTGTAGGTCGGGTCAAGAAACAAAGGACTGGAAATAATATGGTCCGCTGTCGAACGGTTACAACAGAAAACTATATTTTCAACTCCCGCCAGCCGGGTCAGTGCCTTTACATCCGTGTCATGTGGCTGCAATGTCATCGGATCCGTGAAAAAGAACAAATAATCAATCTCTCCTTCCACAATACGTGAGCCCATTTGCTGGTCACCACCTAAAGGACCGGATTTCAGAATCGTGATATCCCATTCTGTTTCAGGATGTTTCTCTTCGAGCGCTTTTTTAATGAGTGTACCGGTGGTTCCCGTACAATAGAACTTATGCCCTATCAGACGTTCCGAGTTCCAAAGAACCCATTCTATCATGTCCTTTTTCATTGCATCGTGTGCAACCAGACCGATTTTACGAACAATTGTTTTCATCATAATAATAAAATATGGTTTATGTGATAATATAATTAACAATATCCAACAGCTTTATAAAAAACAGGAGAATGACTGTATGAGTTTGAGCAGCTCCTTGTTCGCCCGGCTGTCCACGGTGGCTTCCCGCCTCTCCTCAAACAAAGTAAGCGTTGCGGAGCATTCCCCGCAGATATCAATGCCGACTACACGTTCCTTTCGAAGGACAATTGCCAGTAATTCCTCCAGTTCCTGCAGGCTGAAAGACCCTTGATCCCAGTCTGTTACTGCGGATGCCGGGTTCAGGACATCCTTGTCTATGGACAAGTAAACCGGTCCTTCAATATACGCAGAGGAGAAATTGCGCCAGCCCTTCTCGTGAGCTAACGTCGCTTCGCTATAAAAACTGACTCGTTGTCCGTATTCTTCCGGTACGGTGCGTATCAGTTTGTCCGATGCACCGACTATCACCACTTTCTTGCAAAGCATATTCCAGTCTAACATGTCTTTTACCCAGCTCCCACAAGAAAGCATGCCCTTGAACAAGGGAGGCTGCATGTCGGGGTGATGGTCGAATACAATCAGAGAGAACGGAACTCGAAGTTTGTCTGTCCATAATTTGGTCAGGTAATGATAATTGCCCGAATCAATGAAATGGATACCTTCCGCTGGATAACCGGCAATCACCCGCTTCAATTTTCGTATCCCCTCCTTGTCACAGTAACCTCTCGTTCCAGAAAGGTGACGGCAGTCTAGCCAAATGAACTGATTGTTCCGTGCAAATACCTCATGGGCATACACACCGGTGAAGTTCATGATGGCAACCGGCCAGACGGTTTCTCGGTCCGCCTTCTTCTTACACCGTCCATTTGTCAGTAACTCTTGCTTATTCATGTCCGTTCAGAACCATCGTACATAACAAAAATCTTGCCGGTGAGGTAACAGGGGATGGTTGGGATACATTCTGAATGCCTGTTTGAAGCTTCCAGCGCTGAACATTCTGGTTATTGCCTTGAAAGTGTATAGGTTTCCGTCTTTGGATGTCAAAGAAAAAGGAATGACCTCATGGATGCGATCCTCATTCTCCTCATGCCGTATAATGACCGATTCCAATCCGATCGCGTTGTCCAGCCCTTTCTCGTCAATGACGACCGTCATCTCGTATTCCTTACCAGCCTCCACCGTGGCGTCCAATCCTTTTCCCGCATTCACGGAAACGATTTCCACGGCATTCCATCTGCTGTCGACAGCTGCCTTCCAGCCGGCAAGCGTTTTCGCCTTTGCATAATTGTCCGCCGCCAAAACATGAAAGTGTTCCGACAACTTGTTGTAAAATCCGTCATAGTAGTCATCCAGCTGTCTTTTCATCGTGAAGCGGGGAGCTATTTGCGCAACCGAGTTCTTGATGTACTTGACCCAGGTTTCCGGATAGTCTTTTTCTTTCCGTTCATAATATAACGGCAGGATATTATGTTCCAGCAGGAAATAAATTGTTTCCGCATCCAGTTGGTTCTGGTACTGTTCATCCTGATAGGTGGCCTTGTCGGTGATGGCCCATCCCGCCTCCTTGCGGTAGCCTTCGTACCACCAACCGTCCAGCACGGAGAAGTTGAGTACGCCGTTCATCAGAGCCTTCTCACCGGAAGTTCCGGAAGCCTCCGCAAGACGGGTGGGAGTATTCATCCAGATGTCAACCCCAGAAATAAGATGCCGTGCCAGGTCCATGTCATAATTCTCAAGGAAGATGATTTTACCCAAGAATTCAGGACGGCGGGATATCTCCACAATCTGCTTGATGAGCCCTTGCCCGGCAGTGTCGTTTGGATGGGCTTTTCCTGCAAAGACAAACTGTATGGGATGTTCCTGATTGTTCACAATCCGCGCCAGACGATCCAAATCGGTAAACAAAAGATGAGCTCTTTTGTAAGTTGCAAAGCGCCTTCCGAAGCCGACAAGAAGAGCATTCGGATTAAACTTCTCGAAAATGGAGACACCCAATGCCGGGTCAACCTGGCTTTTGAGCCAGTCCCGGCCGCATTTCCACTTGATGTAGGATATCAGTTTGGTTTTCAACCTTTTCCGCATGTTCCATATCTCTTCATCGGGTATATTATAAACGCCTTTCCATATTTCCTGATTGGACTGGTCGTTCATGAAATTCTCATCGAAATTGTCCTTAAACAGCTTTTTCCACTCCGCCGTACACCAAGTGGGAAAGTGTACGCCATTCGTCACATAGCCCACATGGTTCTCTTCCGGGAAATAGCCTTTCCAGAGAGGCGCGAACATCTGCTGTGAAACGGACTTGTGCAGCTTGCTGACACCGTTTACCGCCTGGCTGGTTTTGCAGGCGAATACCGACATGCAGAAACGTTCTCCCTTGTTGCCCGGAGTTTGCCGTCCGAGGTTCATCAACTCGTCCCACGTAATGCCCAGCTTATCAGGATATCCTTTCATATATTTATTGAAAAGCCCCTCATCGAAATAGTCATGGCCGGCAGGCACAGGTGTATGCACAGTGTAAAGCGAGGAAGCCCTAACCAGTTCCATGGCTTGTCCGAAGTCCAGGCCTTCGGATATATAGTCGCATAACCGCTGGATATTGATCAGTGCGGCATGCCCCTCGTTGCAGTGATATACATCTTTCTCGATGCCCAATACTTTTAATGTCATCATTCCTCCGATGCCGAGCAGTATTTCCTGCTTGAGCCGGTTTTCCCAGTCACCGCCATACAGGTGATGGGTAATCGGACGGTCGAACTCGCTGTTCAGTTCATTGTCCGTATCCAGCAGGTAGAGGGAAACACGTCCCACATTGGCCTTCCATACATTGGCATGGACCGTGAAACTGTCGGCATAGGGAACATGGATTACCAGTTGTCGCCCGTCAGGCTGCATCACTTTCTCTATCGGAAGCTGCCCGAAATTCTGTGGGTCATAATGAACCTGTTGCTGCCCGTCCATCGCCAGAGCCTGGTCAAAATAGCCATAACGATATAAAAGCCCTACAGCGCAGAGGTCTACGTTACTGTCCGAAGCTTCCTTCAGATAGTCACCTGCCAATATGCCCAGACCGCCGGAATAGATTTTAAGAACCCTGTCCAGACCATATTCCATGCTGAAATAGGCAACTGACGGACGGCTGTGGTCCGGCTCCACATCAAGATACGCCTTAAAAGTGGAATATACGTTTTCCATCTTACGCATGAAGTTTCCGTCATGTGTCAGTGCCTCCAGCTCTTCATAATCCATCCGTTCCAGAAACAGTACCGGATTCTGTTCCGCCTCTTCCCATAGTTCCGGGTTCAAACCACTATATAAACTCTTCGCATCCTCGTTCCAGGTCCACCAAAGATTATGTGCCATCTCCGCAAATCTCCGCAATTCTGCCGGAAGGTGTGAACCGACTGTAATCTCCCTCCATTGTGGGACGTTTACATGATAACTTGAATATTCCATAACATTTTACTTATTTGATAGTTCATGATTTTTTTCTGTGGAGGTTTCTCCTGTTTCCGGTTCTTCCTGTGGAAATGTCCCGGCTGTACCCTGGAAATTCTCGAGGAACTGTTTTTCCATACTTAGCGATCGTTTCCGTATCCGCTTGGAAAAATAGATAACGACAATGATCAGGAAAGATAATATCAGTCCTGACCCCAAAGCGACATTGAAAAGACGGATGATGATACCCATTACGATAATGATACAGATCAACACCTTGATCACTATCATTGATACCAGCAGCCCCCTGTTGAACCTGTTGTCCGCCCAAAGTTTGCGGAATTCGACGGAATTGTTTTTCTTCATGATGATGGCGCACAAAAACGGGGATATGATAAGGAGGACAAGAACGAAGCTCAGCAGGCTTCCTTTCATCCCCGGAATACGTCCCATTACCAGAGGATACGCATAGGAGAAGAACAGCGCTATGAAAAACAGGCATACCACCAGATAAAGGGTGACGGATACCAACATGGACCTGATGAGCTTGTGCCAGGAGCCTTGATGTCTTGTGGTCATTGTTCCAGAAGAATAATGCGTCAGGTAATCTTTCAGGAATTGTGGCAAGTGCCTGTCTGCAAAACAGTAGACGGGATCCGACAGTCTTATCATATAAGGAGTAAGGAAAGTGGTGATGACCGATACTGCCACTATGACCGGATAAAGGTATTTGTCCATTACATTCAGACTGATTCCTAACGAAGCGATGATGAACGCAAACTCACCCACTTGTGCCAGGGAAAAGCCGGCTTGTATCGCAATCTTTAGCGGTTGTCCGGAAAGCAACACGCCGAAACTCCCGAACAGGACCTGCCCGCATAGGACCAGTGCCGTCAGGATAAAAACAGGAACGGCATATTCCCATATCATGGCAGGGTCGATCATCATTCCCACTGATACGAAGAAAACGGAGGCGAACAGGTCCTTTACCGGTTGCACGATATGTGCGATTTCTTCCGCTTTATCTGTTTCTGCCAGCAGGGATCCCATGACGAACGCACCCAGCGCGGCGGAGAATCCCGCCTTTGTCGCTATCATCACCATTCCCAGGCATAGTCCCAGGGAGGTTGTCAACAGTATTTCATTGCTAATAAAGCGGTTCAATCTTTTCAGAAGGGTAGGAATCAGATAGATTCCCAATGCTGACCAGAAAATAAGAAAGGCCGCAAGTTTCAATATGCTCTCCAGCATTTCGAAGCCTTCAAAATGCTTGCCTACAGCCAATGTGGAGAGGACCACCATCATGATTACCGCCACCACGTCCTCAATGATTAGTATCCCCAGGACAATACCGGTAAATTTCTGATCGAGAAGCCCCATGTCACTGAATGCTTTGAATACGATGGCGGTGGAGGACATGGACAGCATTCCGCCCAGAAAGATACAGCTCGTGTGTGAGAAGCCCATCGCATTGCCTGCCGTATATCCCAGGAACATCATGCCGCAGACGATGATAACAGTGGAGAATATGGCCGAGGCTCCCACACTTATCAGCTTTCTGAACGAGAAATCCAGTCCTATGGCGAACAGGAGGAAAATAACACCGATATCCGCCCATATCTTGATATTGGCCTGGTCGGAAACAGTCGGGAATAGGGAAATGGAAGGACCTGCCATAATACCGGCCACAATATATCCCACTATGACCGGCTGTCCCAGCCATTTGAAAATGACGGTTATGATACCGGCTATAATCAAGATAGTGGCAAGGTCTGATATTAAAGGGGCAACTTCCGACATAGGAGTAACATTTTATATGGACAACTCGTTAAGGACACGGATCAGGTTTTTGTCAATGGGCTTGTCGTTCTTGATAGCCTGGTCAAAAGGAACATAGACAATCTCATTGTTATGTATGCCTACCATGATATTGTGCTGGTCCTCCATCAGGGCCTGTATGGCGGCCTCACCCAGCCGGCTGGCCAATATGCGGTCGTTGGCACTTGGCGCTCCTCCCCGTTGTAGATGTCCCAGGATAGAGACCCTGACATCATATCCGGGGTATTCCCTTTTTACCCGGTCGGCATAGTGCATGGCTCCGCCATTCTTATTGCCCGGGCTTTCCGTCACGATGACGATGCTGCTGTTCTTGGTCTTCCGGAATCCGCGTCCGATAAAAGTCTCCAGCTGATCCGCATCCGTCCGGTCTTCCGGAATAATGGCGGCCTCGGCTCCCGAGGCTATTGCGCTGTTCTGGGCGAGGAAACCGGCGTCGCGTCCCATCACCTCGACAAAGAAAATTCGGTCGTGCGAGGTGGCTGTATCCCGGATTTTGTCCACACACTCCACAATGGTGTTCAGGACCGTATCATATCCGATTGTAAAATCGGTACCGTACAGGTCATTGTCGATGGTACCGGGCAGTCCTATGCACGTGACAGGGTATTCCTCGGCAAATATGCGGGCTCCAGTCAGTGAGCCGTCGCCCCCGATGACTACCAGCGCCCCGATTTTTTCTTTCCTCATGGTATCGTATGCCTCTCTGCGTCCTTCCGGGGTGGTGAACGCTTCGGAACGTGCCGTTTTCAGGATGGTTCCCCCACGCTGGATGATGCTGCTCACATCCTCGGTCGTAAGTTCCCTGGACTCGCCCGCTATCAGGCCTTCGTACCCTCTGTAAATTCCTTTGACTTTGAAGCCGTTGAAAATGGCGGTACGGGTCACGGCACGGATTGCCGCATTCATTCCGGAAGCGTCCCCTCCGGAAGTAAGGATTCCTATATATTCATCTTTTTTCATCTATCTCAGTTCTTGTTTTGTTTCATTCTGCCAATATAGCTTTCAGTTTTTTCCGGCAGTGAAAAATACGGCTCTTTATGGTTCCCAAACTCACACCGGTTCTTTCCGCTATCTCACGGTATTTGAACCCTGACAGGTACATCTCAAAAGGTATGAAATGCGACTCCGGTATACTTTTGATGGCATTACGTATCTTTTCCAGGTCATAGTTCCTGTCCACCTCCTCTGTACGGGACTCGTCCATGATCCGCGAATAATATGCAGGATCGGAGGATATGTACAGACGGGTATGACCGACCTCCGCCCGGTAACCGTTGATAAACGTGTTACGCATGATGATAAACAGCCACCCTTTGAAATTTGTGTTCTTGTTGTAACTTTCTTTGTGAAGCATTGCCTTGAGCAGGGTATCCTGCAGCAGATCTTCCGCCTTCTCCCTGTCCGCTGTCAGTTTGTACGCGAAACGGAACAGTTCGTCCTGTACGCTAAGCAGCTCTTTTTCAAAATTGAATTCCTTCATCGGTTGTGCCGGTTCCCTGTTCCGGAAGTGCCTGTTAAAGGCCGGACGGCTCTCCGGACAGGAAAAGCCTGTCCGGCCTTACACCATTCCAGATATGGAATTATTTAACCTCGATAGCCTTGGAAGTTTTTTGTTTTTCTTCCTCCTTCACTTTCGGGATTTCAATGGACAGGATCCCGTGTTCGACTTTTGCGGAAATCTTATCCTTCTCCACGTTTTCAGGTAGCAGGATGGTCTGCTGGAACTTGGAATAAGAGAATTCGCGGCGGAGATACTTCTTGTCTTTCTTCTCCTCCTTCTTCTCTTCTTTCTTTTCCATGCAGATTGTCAGGTTGTTGTTTTCGTCAACATTCACCTTGAAATCATCCTTCGTCATTCCGGGAGCCGCCATTTCAACCTTGTAGTCCTTGTCATTCTCAATGACATTGATGGCAGGAGCCGTAACTCCCGTTTTTGCCAGCCACTCATTCTCGAAGAAATCGTTAAAAATACTCGGCAACCAGTTTGAATTTGTTTTTACAGGTACCATTTTTACCTCCTTTTTTAAATTGTTAATAAATAAAATATTCAAAAAGACAATACAAATCAGTCTGATTGACTGACTCTTATCGTCTGATCATACCTTGTTCGGCTACAGCCTCCGTCCGTCTCCGTATCTCCTCCTGGTCTCCGAGGAAATAGTCCCTGACAAGCACCGGCCGTTCATCAAATTCGAATACATAAGGTACTGCCGTGGGCAGGTTCAAGAGGGATATGTCCGTATCGGAAATATTCTTGAGATGCTTGACTATCCCGCGCAGACTGTTTCCATGGGCAACGACAAGCAGGTTGTCCCTATGCATCAATGTGGGTAGGATGACACATTCCCAATAGGGCATGACACGCATGACGGCATCCTTCAGGGATTCAGTCCGTGGCAGTTCCATTTCGGGAACACCGGCGTAACGGGTGTCGTTCCCCGGATAGCGGGGATCGTCTTCCTTCACCGGCTCGGGCGACACGCCGTAACTTCTCCGCCAGATATGGACTTGTTCCTCGCCATATTTGTCTGCTGTCTCCCTTTTGTTAAGTCCCTGAAGTATGCCGTAGTGTTTCTCGTTCAACCTCCAGCTTTTCTCCACCGGGATCCAGTCTTCATTGAGACGGTCCAGAACACAATTCAACGTTTTCACAGCCCGTTTCAGATAGGATGTGTAAGCCGCCTCAAAAGAGAATCCCGCTTCTTTCAGCATATCACCGGCTTTACAGGCTTCTGCGATCCCCTTATCACTCAGGTCTACATCGGTCCAACCGGTAAAGCGGTTTTCCTTGTTCCATAGGCTCTCGCCATGTCTCAACAATACGATCCTTTTCATGCCATATAGTTTTTATGCAACGGTTATCGAAGGATCCAGATAGACATCCTGAATGGTGTTCAGAAGCGAGACCCCGTCTTTCATCGTCTTCTGGAAGGCTTTTCTCCCACAGATAAGTCCCATACCTCCGGCACGTTTGTTCACCACTGCGGTTACGACGGCATCATGCAGGTCAGATGTCCCATGGGACTCGCCCCCCGAATTGATCAGGCCAACCCTTCCCATATACCCGTTGGCCACCTGGTAGCGGCAGAGGTCTATCGGATGGTCGGAGACCAGTTCCGTATACATACGCCCGTCGGTCTTACCGAATCCGATGGCTTTAAAACCTCCATTGTTGGACGGCAGCTTCTGCTTCACGATATCAGCCTTGATGGTGACCCCGATATGGTTGGCCTGCCCTGTCAGATCTGCTGCCGCATGATAGTCAATCCCGTCTTTCTTAAAACTGCTGTTTCTCAGATAACACCACAATACCGTGGCCATCCCCAACTCATGGGCATATTCAAACGCCTGTGAGACCTCCACAATCTGGCGGCGGCTTTGTTCCGAACCGAAATAGATAGTTGCCCCCACGGCAACGGCACCCATGTTCCATGCCTCCTTCACTGTACCGAACATGACCTGGTCATAACTGTTCGGATAAGTCAGCAGCTCGTTATGGTTCAACTTCACGATGAAAGGAATCTTATGGGCGTACTTACGTGCCACAGCTCCCAGAACTCCGAATGTGGATGCCACGGCGTTGCATCCTCCCTCGATAGCGAGTTTCACAATGTTCCCGGGATCGAAGTAAAGAGGATTGGGTGCAAAGGATGCTCCGGCAGAATGTTCTATCCCCTGATCCACCGGCAGGATGGAGACATACCCGGTATTGGCCAGACGCCCGTGCCCGTACAGGGCTTGCAGGCTCTCCAAGGTGCGTATATTCCTGTCGGAATCCACCCATGCCTTGTCTATCATATTCGGCTCGGGGATATGGATGAGTTTCTTGTCTATTGTCTTGCATACATGGTCCAGGTAGTATCCTGCCTGCGTTCCCAACAAATCAATAATCGTGCTCATGTCAGTCGTTTTTTTATTCCAAATCAGGACTGGCGTTCCCCCAGTTTTGCATCCATGAAAAGGATGCCGCTCTCTCCGGCTTTCTTCATCAGGTTTACGATGTTCAGGAAATTCGCCTCTTCCTCCACCTGCTCCCTGACAAATCCCCAAAGAAAATCACGGGTGGCATTGTCTTTCTCCTCGGAAGCCAGATGTACCAGTTCGTCAATCAATCTGGAAACATGTCTCTCGTGTTCCAAGGCATGTTCAAAGACTTCGGTGGGACTGCCCCAACCCTGTGGAACCACATCGACCTTGTCCACTTTTGCCTCCGCCTCACGTTTGGCCATATATTCGGCGATGGCACATGCGTGTCCTGTCTCTTCCGCCGATTGCTTGCGCATCCAGCGGGCCATGCCGGAAAAACCTTCCTTTTCCAGATAGAAGGACATTGAAAGATACAGGTTGGCGGACCATAATTCCGCAGTAATCTGCCCGTTCAGGGCCTTTTGTAAATTCTCGGTCATAATGAATCTAATTTTTAATGTTGGTACTATTTTTTATTTTTCATATTCAGGGGCAAGCGTGTGCTTGTCTCAAAATATCTGTCAGGACAGGTTGCATCCCGTTTATGAAACATTCCACGGCGATGACCATCAGAATAAGCCCCATCAGTCTCATCATCACATTATTTCCGGTTTCTCCAAGAATTTTCAAAAGCCGCGTTGACACGCAAAGGATAATGAAAGAGAGGAGACAGACTAGGGCGATCACGCAAACCAGTGCAATTTTGAAAATATGCTCAGGGGCATCTTCCATCAGTGTTATGCCGCTTGAAATTACACCCGGACCGCACAGCATCGGAACGGCAAGAGGCGTGACGGTGATGTTCCTGGAATATTCTTTTTTCTCGTTCTCGTTCAGTTTCACATGGGTGAAGTGTGCCTGCAGCATGTCATATCCGATTTTAAAGATGATGATACCTCCCGCAATCCGGAAACCATTGGTCGAGATCCCGAAAAAATGGAACAGGAACCTGCCGCACAAGGTGAAAAGTACCAGTATGACGAACGTGAGGGCGCAGGATTTTAAGGCGATGCTCCGGCGTTCTCCGGCACTCATGCCCTCGGTCATCTGCAGGAAAACCGGCATCACTCCGAGGGGGTCCATCAATGTGAACAACGAAGTGAAACACAACATTGAGTATGCGAATATATCCATAGGATGATACTTGTTTTATTTTTAGACCATTATTTTCTCTGTGAACAATAAACTCCGGTCAGGTTACACGATTTGACACATCATATGAAGCAGGGCAGCCTGCGTTCATATTCCATGGCCAGGATACGCAACAATTCCATAAACGCCGTACTTACATATATCCGTTTTGTGTACAGCCCCTTGATGAAAGAATGGATGGATGAATCCGTATTCTGGCATAGTACGTGAAGTTCGGATATCTGACGGGATATATATTGTTCATGTTCAAGCAGGGTGTTCAAGGCAGCCAGCGGTGTCGGCCATTGCCGGATGTCGCGCCTGATTTCATGGATGGTTACAGCACCTCCTTCATGATAGATGCGGTTCATCATCTGATAGACCTTGCCCATATTGTCCTGTGCCTGTGCACTTAGCCATGAGGCCAATATCAGAAGTTGCTGCCCCTCAAAATAGACCTGCAATGACAGGTACAGGTTAGTTGACCAGATTTCTGTATTGATCAATGTGTTCATCGCATATTCAATTCGTTTATCCATGGCTGTTCTGATATTTGAAATTAGACAAAATAAATCGTAATTCATATCCTGCAATAATCATGAATTTATGTGATAGCATCTGTAAATCGGACTCTTATGGAGTTGTAAAATGAATTTTAATGCTTGCGAGACAAATAGTCATAAAAATGTATAATTATCATGCCTTTTTGTCACAAGATCCCTACAACATTCTCAACAAGATATCCAGTTCTTTCTCTATCATGTTGATCTTGTCGTATATGTAATCCAGCGTATTATGATAGTGCAGGTAGGCCCTGCATTCCTGCAATTCCCTTGACAGGGAGAGTATTTGTTGCCAAAGTTCCTCTTCTGTATGTCCAGGGGGATTATTGAATGCCATAAATGGATTCAGAGAAACTGTTTGGCATGTAATTTGTGTAATAATAGCCGCAAGTCCCGAAAAGGGGCAGGAATGGAAACAAAAAGGCAGAGAATTCCACTAAAGACAGTAACAGACAGAGGAATGAAAACGGAAGGCAGGACCTGTCCGGTTTTGAAACAAATTGCTTTCATAATGCGATTATATGACAACTCTGTTCCCTGAAGTTGTGTTTATATAAAGTTAAGCGTGGGAACTTTGGTATTACCGTTCAGAAGTATCCCCATACTCAACAACATAAATACACAAAGCCCCACGCCTATATATGCTAACAAGATATAATAGTGCATAGGGACACCTGATGTATTATCCAATTGTTGTCTTGAAATTGGGGATTTCCTGAACATGGATAATGCCTAACGCTTACTGTTATTAATCTTTTTTGGTAAAAGACAAGGCAAAAATACTAAAAGAATTGATTCGCGTCAATAAAAATCCAACTTTTTTATTATTTTACTCTCTGCGCCACTGAATTTCATCGCTCTCCGCTCTCCAAATCCCGTGCCCTTCAGCGATAAGTAATCCTGAGTTCATCAATTGCCTCATAAAAGAGCTTTTGTACATCCTAAAATCCGCAACCTGTAATATTTTTGATATCTGGGGTTGCAGATACCTCTCTAAAACGACTCGTTTTCGTAAAGAACCCTAATGGTGCAGTCGCAAGAGACAAAATCCCCTTACCCCATGATGCGACTTGAGGCAATACGCAAAAGGCCACGAAGATTTGAGGCTACCCAAAATCAAATTTGAAGGCCATCATGTATGCATCATTGCTTGTGTATATGTTCAGTATGTGCTGTCTTGCAGTCTTAATCCATTTTGCAGGGACAGAAACATACTTGAATACAAAAGTTTTGATTCTGCTTGTGCGTTTAAGTCCAAAGCTCTTCATGTTTGCGTCAGATATGAGGTGTCTGTAAAAGTTTCGTATTAAAGCGGTCAGAAGCAGGAACACCGTGTTTTCCGCCATGAACGATTTTGGCAGCCGTTTCCAGCCAAAGCCGTTGTTCATGTCGTCCAATACACGCTCAGCACCGCCACGCTTGTTGTAATACTCCACGATGTCACGGTCTGTCGAAGTATAGTCATTTGTCAGTATGCATCTGTATGTATATTCCCCTTCCCACAGGTCGAGTTCCTTGTTGATGCTTCTTTGCCGCTGTATGACAAGGCGGTACGCTTTGCCGACCCATTTCTCTGCAATGATGGAGCATATCTCAAACTCGTGACCGTTTATGTATTCGGTCTTCCATCCGCGCAAGGCAAAGATATCGTCATACAACGATACACACCTGTTTGCGCGGATATAAAAATGCCGACTGTGCTTCTCCACCATTTCCACCATAGCCTCAGAGCATGAGCCACAATCCATCCTCGCACGGTTTATATGTATTCTGGCATTCTCCAAACGCTCAAAAATACGTTTTAGAGTGTCTTCCTGATGGAAACGGACATTGGTATTGCCGTCGCGGTTCTCTATCCCGACGATGACATCGCCGACCGTTGCTATTCCTGGACTGTAACCGGTAAACTTCTTGTAGGTCATTTTTGCGTCAAATTTCTCCGTCTCAATGAACTGGTGGTCAAAATCAAAGTCATATTCATTGTCTGGCAGCAACTGTCCAGTTGCCAGCAATGCATTGACAAGCAGATTGTTAAGGTCGGAAGCCACGTTGAAGTCGTAGCTTTTGCCCGAATCAGACCTGTAGGTCAGATTCGGTGTGGTCAATTCACGAATGGCCCTAAGTATTGTGTCTGCGCTGCATGTACGGAGGGGTGGATGCAAGCAAAGTGCTTCCATAAGGTGTGAGGTCACGTCTTCGACACATGACCCTCCACAGAAATATACGCACATCAGAGAACGTATTATCTCGCTATATTGATAGCCATACACTTTGCTACGCAAACCTAAAGTAGAGTCTATTGTACAAGACAACATCCTGTCGAATTTCTCCATAATTGGAAATATACCACCAAAAGATGTGAGTTTCTCGGATTTTATTTGTACTTTTACCATGCTTGATGAGGTTTTGTTTGACTATTTTTGCAACACTAAGTTAAGTGAATCCTTTGACATGACAAAATCCTGAGCCGCTCGGCTTTGCCGCTTGGCTTGTCCAAGAACTTTTTGTTGTTCAGGATATTATAAAAGTTAAAATTTATAGTGTTGCGGAATTAAGGTAATAACAATACTATGAAATCGTTATTCATATTACAACTTGTATGTTGCGTCATTACAGCCATGCTAGCATTGCAATTAGCCATGGCAAGTTTGCAGGTGAGATGGAAGGTGTGGCGCTACGAAATATCAAGATGGATTCTCGTTGCATCCATGCTATTCTTCTCCGTCCACTACCTCTTACAGATGATTCATGGACTCCGTGCACAAGGTACCGATGTGGGCGCAGCATTCAACATATTGTTCTATACTCCAGTGGCATTTGCCATCACTCTCTCCATAATCAACATAGAGAGCACAGGCAACAAAGTGCGACGGTATTGTTTACGTGGTATGATGGCATACATACTCATCGCCATAGTTTTCGTCATTGGCATGTTCAAAAGTCAAAGTTTACACATTGGCAATATGCTCTATGTGATGCTCGGTCTTTTTGTGGCTAGCATGGCATATTTTATTCTTATCATTCGCAAAGAAACAAAAGCCCGAAAGCAGAAGCTCATGGAGAATTTCGGAATCGACTTGATTCCATACGTGCGCTATTCGCAAGCCAGCATCATTTTGCTATACTTTGCTGCTGGACTCCTTCCTGTAGCAATCCTCTTCAATACCTTATTATATATAATAGGTCCCTTGATATTACTCTCTGTCATCTTTTTCGTCCACACTTTCATTGCTATGGGCTATTACATCACACCCAAAGAAGTCATTCCTGAGGAAAATGACGCAGAAGCAAAAGTCACGGAAGCAGAAGACATGAAAGACGGCAAGAACACTCATGGCACAAATATCTTGACAGCTAATAGAAAGATGGAAATAGAATTAGCCCTCAAGAAATGGTGTGAAGAGGGATTTTATAAGGACTATGAAGTTAACATCTATTCGCTAGCTACCAAGTTGGGATACAAGAAAAACGAACTGACAGAATACTTCAATCAGTCAGAATACACCAATTTTAGAACCTGGCTTAGCGACATTCGTTTTAATGAGGCTGTTCGCATGATGAAAGCCAACCCCGAATATAGCATTGACGCTATTTCCACAGAGTGCGGTTTCTCATCCCACACATGGATTTATCGTATATTCAAACAAAAAACGGGCATGTCACCTAGCCAATGGCGCAAACAGTTTGCCTCCATCTAAATGCGTATTTTTGTAATTTCGCATTAAATAGCATTTAAAAGAGGTGTGTCAGCGTTTTGACACAACCTCTACTTAAAAGATTTAATTTACAATAGTATTGCGGAATTAAGGTACATGAAACCGATAACCTGTCATAGTGGCATTGGGAAAAGCCGTTCAGACGATCCGCATCATGGTCGGCAAAAGATCTAAAGTGACCTCTTTGGCTGTCTTGCGCTTGGAGACATGAATCATTTCAAGCACCTTTATGACGTCTTCAGACTTCGTGCCACGTATCATGGTCACAAGTGTACCTCTGCCACCACGTCCCGCACGATTAGTGACAACAGTATATAATTCTCCGCAGCTTAAAGAAGTCTCGTCAATACAAAGGCTAGGGACCTGAGGTTGTGCCCGCATTCTGACACATTTACATTTGTAGTATTAAATATCCCAATAAAAATATAAGTGTATATTGTAATGGGATCTTAATAGAGGATTAAAAAATAAATACTTAATGGGCTGTTTCTTATGAATTCTACTGAAATCTTATAATAATTGCTCAAAAAATCACATTCTTTGTATACGTAATATCCTAATTTTGGAACGCAAATTAAAAGAATATTAATAAACTAAATTATCTGATTTATATGACAAAATTAAGATGTATGCTTTGTTGCCTGATGATCTGTACTATTACTATTGATGCTAGGACTGTTAATGATATATATAAAAGAATATCTGCACAAGTCTCCTTGAAGGTTCCCGGTAATCAATCACGAAACTATTCCCTTGCTTTTCAAGGAGCCGTTGATGATAAGGGAATCTATCTGTTAGAGTCTGAAGAAAAAATACCATTAATCATTACAGAGAGAATAGAACGTGACAATGTTAAATGTGTAATGGTAGTAAGTATTACGGCATTGGAAGACGTGTACTTTAATTATCAACAACAGTTGAAAACAGGCTTCCGACATAATGACTGTATGTTTTATCTACCAGGATTCTGGTATAGTCGCAATTTACGTTCTCCTAAAGGTGCTCCTTCATTTCATATATCAGAGAGTTGGCTGGTACGTGAGGATCGTCTGAGCTCACCCCTTACCGGTATCTTCAATCAGAAAGATGGACGTTATATGACTGTGGCACGCAAGGACGATTTTCAATGGGATGCCCTTGCTACCCACCAAACAGGCGAAATCATCCTCTCGGGCAAAACGTCCCTAGGGTTCACCGGCTTTGAGAGCCATGACGGAACATCAACACTATCTTTTGGATTTCCTTACCGAGAAGCTCCTAAAACCTATATTCGTAAGTTGACGCTGGCTCCGGAGGTTACATCTTTCCAATATCTAAAAAAAGGAGAAACAGTACTCCTGACCTGGGAATTTATCGAGGGGCAGGCTACAGACTACTCAGATTTTATTTGCCATACTTGGGAATATTGTTATGATACATACCGTCCCCAACCTGTGAAAATACCTTTTTCTCCAGAAGAGATAAAAGGAGTGCTGAGCAATTATTTTGTGGAAAGTTTTGTTGGGGACAAAGCTCTTGCCTATTACTCCAGCCCTGAAATGAAAGTGGCAGCCTGTGCCAACATGAATGTAGCAGAGATAGGTTTTGTCGGTCGCGTACTTCTAAACGCTTTCAATGCATGGGAGTTTGGCAATGAGAATGGACGTGATGACCTTGCAGCTAGCAGTAAAAAGATATTTGATAGTTACTTAGAAAATGGCTTTACGGAAACCGGTTATTTGCGTGAATGGGTAAATCTGGAAAATGATAGTGATGTGAAAGAAGAACGCCCAGTGCATAGCATACGTCGTCAGTCGGAAGGAATTTATGCCATGTTTCATTATCTGAATTATGAACAGAAGTATAAACGTCACCATCCTGATTGGGAACAACGCTTAAAGAAAATGCTCGATATGTTCTTGCAACTGCAAAATCCAGATGGAAGTTTTCCACGTAAATTCCATGATGACTTTACAGTTGTTGACGGAAGTGGAGGAAGTACTCCATCCGCTACATTACCTCTGGTTATGGGATATAAATATTTTAAGGACAAACGCTATCTGTCCGCTGCCCGGCGTACTGCGGAATATCTGGAAAAAGAGCTTATATCAAAGGCTGACTATTTCTCCTCTACGCTGGATGCAAACTGTGAGGATAAGGAAGCTTCCCTCTATACCGCTACGGCAACTTACTATTTATCATTGATAACAAATGGTACGGAACATAACCACTATGCCTCTCTGACACGAAAAGCGGCTTATTTTGCCTTGTCCTGGTATTACGTCTGGGACGTTCCGTTTGCTCCCGGGCAGATGTTGGGTGATATCGGTCTGAAAACTCGCGGCTGGGGAAATGTCTCGGTGGAGAATAATCATATTGATGTATTTATTTTTGAATTTGCCGATGTGCTCCGTTGGCTTTCCAAAGAGTATAATGAACCTCGTTTCTCTGATTTTGCTGAAGTCATTTCTACTTCCATGTGCCAGTTACTTCCTTATAAAGGACATATGTGTGGAGTGATAAAAGTTGGTTATTATCCGGAAGTGATCCAGCACACCAACTGGGATTATGGAAGGAATGGAAAAGGATATTATAATGACATGTTTGCTCCCGGTTGGACGGTAGCATCCCTTTGGGAATTGCTGACACCGGGACGTACTGAGAATATACTGTTGAAATAGCTCTGATATCCACTTTTCAGGATATTCTTATATCCTGTTGTATGTTAATTAATGAAACTAACAATTAAGACAATGCAGAGACTACGTATTTTAGTTATATTAATACTTCTTTCTTTGATGCCTCTTTATTCCCTTGCCGTTCTGAATGAAGGACAATATGCATTCCGTTCACTTGATATCAATAATGGATTATCCCAGAATACGGTCCATGCCATCCTTCAGGATAAACAAGGATTTATGTGGTTTGGGACGAAGGATGGTCTTGACCGGTATGATGGTATCTCTTTTCGGACTTTCATGAAAGAATCCGGAACCTTGGGCAATAATTTCATCACTTCTTTGTATGAAGACAATCTTGGGCAAATATGGATTGGGACAGACGTAGGCCTATATGTCTATTGCCCACAAATGGAAAAGGTCAGGCATTTTACTCTGATAAGTAATTCAAACATAGATATAGACTGTACGGTCAATCTGATAACTGGGGACCAGAAAGGAGGTATCTGGGTTGTAACTCAGACGCGGGGAATCTTCTATTACAATCCCCAGGATAGCCAGTTGGTTAATTATCAGTCGGACGGGTCCGGTACTCTGAACCTTAAAACTTCCGGCCAACTCTATTTTGATTCGGACGATGTCTGCTGGTTGGACATACGTGATGGAAATCTGTATTATTCAAAAGACAAGCTTAAAACTTTAACTCCGATTTTTCCAGAAGATTCAAAAGTGTCTTTCAGAGATGAATACATCTATAAATTGCTCCCCGGACCCTATAATTGCATGTATGTGGGAACTGTATTCGGACTGAAAGAAGTGAACCTAACTAATAAGACTATCCGTACCCTTCTTTCCAAGGATGAATTGGGAGGTGATATTTATATCAGGGAACTTGCATTTTATTCAGATGACGAATTATGGATAGGAACCGAATCGGGACTTTATATCTATAATCTGCACACGGCAAAAATCATCCACTTGCAGAACGTCAACGGTGATCCCTATTCAATCTCTGACAATGCCATCTATTCGATTCTCAAAGACCGTGAAGGCGGAATGTGGATAGGGACTTATTTTGGGGGTGTGAATTATTACCCCCGGCAATATACCTACTTTGATAAAGTCTATCCCCAGAAAGAATCAAACAAAATGGGAAAAAGGGTGCGGGAGTTTTGTGCCGCCCATGACGGCACACTCTGGATAGGTACAGAAGATAAGGGGCTTTTCCATTATTATCCTAGTACTGGAAAAATCGAACCGTTCATTCATCCGGATATTTATCATAATGTTCACGGATTGTATTTGGACGGAGATTATCTGTGGGTTGGGAATTTTGCAAAAGGATTGAAGCGTATTGATTTGAGGACATACGCTGTAAAGCACTATGATAATATTGCAAGTGATATCTTTTCTATCTGCCGGATAACTGCGGGCGATCTGTATCTTGGAACAACAATAGGATTGTTTCGGTACAACCCAGATACGGAACGTTTTAAACGCGTCCCCGAACTTGGGTGGACGTTTGTTTATTATATAAAGGAGGATAAGCAGGGGAATTTATGGCTGGCAACTTATGCCGATGGCGTCTATAAAAAGAATGTCCGTACAGGTGGTTGGGAACATTTCGTACATGAGGAAGCAGACTCGTCCACCCTTCCATCCAATAAGGTGCTGAGTATTTTTGAAGACAGTCAAAATCAGCTATGGTTTACCACACAAGGAGGTGGCTTCTGCCGCTTTGTGCCTTCCGCCAACACCTTTGTCCGTTATGACGGTATCGGTCTGCCAAGCAACGTCATTTATCGGATTGAAGAAGATGAAAAGGGATTGTTCTGGGTTTCAACCAATAAAGGGCTGGTGCATTTTAACCCGAAGAATTCCAGTTTTAAAGTGTATACAGTTGCTAATGGGTTGCTGAGTAACCAGTTTAATTACCAGTCCAGCTATAAGGATAAGAATGGACGGATTTATTTTGGCTGTATTAACGGTTTCATCTCCTTTGCCCCCTCCTCCTTTATTGATAATGATTTTTTACCCTCTGTTTTGATTACCGATTTTATGCTCTTTAATAAAAAGGTGGTAGTCGGAGAAAAAGGCTCTCCATTGAAACAAAGTATCACTTTGTCAAACCATATCGAACTTCAGTCAAATCAGAATTCGTTCTCCTTCAGGATAGCTGCGATAAGTTATCAGTCACCGAGCATGAATACACTGCTATATAGACTGGAAGGGTATGATTCCGAATGGCATACAGCGGGTAAGGGCCCTATTACGTATTCCAATTTACCTTATGGGACATACATGTTACGCGTGAAAGGTGCGAATAGTGATGGTGTATGGAATCCAGATGTACGCACATTGGGGATCAGGATATTGCCCCCGTTTTATTTATCCGTATGGGCATACCTGATTTATATCCTATTGATACTCGGTACATTTTTCGCCCTCTTCTTTTATTTAAGGAAGCGTACTATTGAAAAGCAGCGTAAAGAGATGGAGAAGTTCGAACAGGAAAAGGAGCAGGAACTCTACACCACTAAGATAGATTTCTTTACAAATGTGGCACACGAAATCCGTACTCCTTTAACACTGATAAAGTGCCCATTGGAGAATGTACTTGCTGATAGGGAACTCTCCGAAAATGTAAGGATGGAATTGGAAATTATGGATCAGAACGTGGAGAGGTTACTGAACCTGATAAACCAATTACTTGATTTCCGTAAAGCGGAAAATAAAGGTTTTAAATTGAATCCGAAAGAATATAATATCGGTACTATCGTCCACTCTGTTTATAAGTATTTCACCACTTTGGCAAAGCAAAGGGGAATTAAACTTGAAGTAGAAGTTCCAGAGGAAGAATTGTTGGCTTCTGTTGACAAAGAGGCTTTGACCAAAATTCTCAGTAATCTGTTTGCTAATGCATTGAAATATGCCCGGACATACGTTTATCTCCATTTGTCTGTTGATGAGAAGAATGAGGTGTTCACTATCTCTATGAGTAATGATGGGAATATAGTCCCTATCGAAATGCGTGAAAATATTTTTAAAGCCTTTGTCCAATACCGGGACGGGAAAGATATTGTCTCGGGCACAGGCATCGGATTAGCTATGGCTCGTTACTTGGCAGAGTTGCATCAAGGTATGCTGGTGATGGACCGGGAGCTAGATTGTAACCGTTTCATTCTTTCCATTCCAATATTACACCAGACACTTCCGGATGATTCGGAAGAACAACATAAGAAACCTGGGTATGATGATGAAGATCGTGAAGTTTCTGATAAAGATAAAAGAGAGGTTGCTTCCATATTGGTTGTAGAAGATAATAAGGATATGCTTGCTTTTGTGTTCAGGCAATTGTCTTCATTGTATCATGTACTGATTGCGGAAAATGGGGTCGAGGCGTTGGACGTTCTTGAACAGAAATCTGTGGATCTGATAATAAGTGACATTATGATGCCTCTGATGGACGGGGTTGAATTATGCAAGCATCTGAAACAAAATCTGGACTATAGTCATATTCCTGTAATATTATTGACAGCTAAAACTAATCTGGAATCAAGAATCGAAGGACTTGAAGAAGGGGCGGATGCGTATATTGAAAAGCCGTTTTCTATGGAGTATCTTCGTGCCAATGTAGCAAATCTGTTGAGTAATCGGGAAAGATTACGCCGTCACTTTATTGAATTTCCTTTTATCAAAGCAGATGCAATGGCGCAGACAAAGGCCGATGAGATGTTTATTAGCAAGTTAAATGAGTATGTATTACGCCATCTTGATAATACGGACCTGCAAATTGATGATATAGCGGATGCAATGAATATGGGACGTTCCAACTTTTACCGGAAATTGAAAGGAATCCTAAATATGAGTCCGAACGAATATCTCCGCCTTTTCCGTTTGAAGCAGGCAGCTTCCATACTGAAAGAAGGAACCTATGGAGTGGTGGAAGTCTCTTACATGGTAGGGTTCAGTACCCCCTCCTATTTTTCAAGCTGTTTTAAAAAACAGTTCGGAGTACTGCCTAAAGATTTCATATCGCACTAGTAATATGTATTTTGCTTTAAATTTTATAATATCAGGTCATTTTCTGATATTTTATCCGAGTTGTTCCGGGTAATTTTGCAAATATATTAACAACTAAATTTGATGTATGACAAGGTATTTACTTTTTTTTGCCAGCCAGCCTTCGGGCGGAAGAGAGAGTTGTTTTCCTATCGTATATATAAACGATTCTTAGTTTGAGAATTTGTACTGTAATTTATATAAAGTAAAAGAAATAATTATAAAATAAATTGCACACACAATGAATAATAGAAAAGAAAATGAACAGAGTTGTATAGTAATGAATAAAAAAGAGGGTACATCGTGCATTACGACACACCTCCCTGTATTTCAGAGAAAAATCTACACTACTAATCAAAAAATCTATTGATATATGAACTGTAAAGTAAAACAAGGATGCCTTACCAGCGAAAGCTGTTGCATCCTGTTATGGTTAGCCTTCACATTATTTCCCGTTTCCGTTGTAACGGCGGCAGATAATAGAAAGATCGACGAGAGCCAGCAAAAAGAAGTAAAAGCAGAAATGAAAGGATATGTGGGAGACGAAAACGGAGAGCCTGTTATTGGAGCTACCGTATTGGAAAGTGGAACGCAGAACGGGGTTATAACAGATGTGGACGGTATATTCACTATACAGTTGGCAAAGAACGCATCATTGACCATTTCATATGTTGGGTACCAGAAGAAAACGGTAGTGGTAAAAGATAAGAAGTTCATTTCCGTTAATTTGACTCCGGACAGGAGTATGATGCTGGATGAAGTGGTCGTGGTCGGTTTTGGCAAACAAAAGAAAGAATCCCTCGTGGGAGCTGTGCAGGCAGTGAAGCCGGAAGACCTGAAGATGACATCCAGTAATCTTAGTACTTCATTTGCCGGGAACGTTCCAGGTATCATCGCCGTACAAACACAGGGTGAACCAGGCTCTGATGAGGCGAAATTCTATATACGTGGTATATCAACTTTTGGTTCGAATACCTCACCGCTGATCATACTTGACGGTGTGGAAATCAACGCTACGATGATGAACAATATTCCTCCAGAATCTATCGCGTCGTTTTCTGTGCTGAAAGATGCTACGGCAACGTCCCTATACGGCTCACGGGGGGCTAACGGAGTTATCATCGTTACTACCAAGCAAGGACAGCTTTCCGAGAAAATGTCTGTAGATATCCGCTTTGATAATACTTTCTCCATGCCTACCTATGTGCAGAAAATGGCAGATGGCCCGACTTACATGGATATGTATAATGAAGCCGTTTATAATCAGGCTATTGCCAATAACCAAGAGTATGAGCCTTTCTATAGCCGGGATAAGATAGATAAAACACGTGCCAATGCAAATCCCTACCTGTTCCCAAACAATGACTGGTACAGTATGTTGTTCAAAGACTTCGCCGTTAATCAGAATTTGAATATCTCCATCAAGGGCGGAAGCAAAAATGTGGATTACTTCCTGAATGCTGGAATCTTCTATGAAAATGGTATCATCCGGCAACCCAAGGAAGATAAGCTTGATGTGGGTATGCGCAACAAGAAATACCTGTTTCAGAGTAATGTGACAGCCCGTGTTACCTCTACGACGAAAGTGGGGCTAAATATGAATACGCAGTTGTTCTACCACCATGCCCCCAAAACAAGTACCCGGAATTTGTTCGCCTATTCCATGCATGGGAATCCCGTACGTTTTCCTGCTACACTTCCTGCTGAACCAGGGGATACATACATCCGCTACGGTAGCAATGATCCGTGGGATGTGGGAAAATCAGAGCCGAATCCTTACGCCAAATTGAGTGAAGGTTATACGGAACGAAATTATGTCTATATGACGACCGCTTTCAATCTCGAACAGGACTTGAAGTTTGTCACACCAGGGTTAAAACTCACCGGACTGGCATCTTTCTATAATTACAGTTTTAACTGGCTGGATCATTGGATTGTACCTTTCTACTATAAAGTATCTGATGACTATACGATGGATGATCAGGGAAACTACCTTTATAAGACTTCGACTATCGGTGAGCCGGGAGAACCTTATCTGAAGAGCAATTCCGGGCGTGATCCGACAGAGAGTGTCTGGTCTTTACAGGGAGCGCTGGACTACTCACGCCAGTTTGGTGGACATGATGTGGGAGCTACCCTTGTTTACCACATGAAAGAAACCAAGAAAGTGAAGGACGGCGGAGCTGAAAAAGATCTTCTTCCTTACCGTGAGCAAGGGATGGCCGGACGTCTGACCTACAGTTTTGGTCAGCGTTACCTGCTTGAGGCTACCTTTGGTTATAATGGCTCGGAGAATTTCAGAAGCGGGCATCGTTTCGGATTCTTCCCTGCGATTGCCCTAGGATGGACTATTTCTAATGAAAAGTTTTTCCAACCGTTAAAAAAAACAGTTTCCACTCTGAAAATCCGAGCTACTTATGGATTGACCGGAAATGATGCGCTTGCCACTCGCTTTCCCTATGTAACAGAAGTCAGTATGAATAATAATTTGGATTGGTGGACTGGTAGCGGTACCCGCGTGAATGGGCCGCTTGTAAATATTTATGGTAATGCGAACGCTACATGGGAGAAATCGAAAAAGCTGAATTTAGGTGTCGATATGACCCTTCTTGAATCTATGGATATAACCATTGATTATTTCAAGGAAGACCGTAGTGGAATTTTTATGCAACGTTCGTCCGTCCCTTCAACAATGGGAGTGACAGGTATGCTGCCTTATGCCAACATTGGCTCGGTAAAGAATAAGGGTGTGGATATGAGTGTAGCATACAGCAAAGTAATTGGCAAAGATTGGGTGCTCCGCCTGAACGGTAGTCTGACCTATGCACATAATGAGATTACGGAGATAGACGAACCGGTGAATGTAGAACCCTATTCTTCAAGAATCGGACACCCGATAAACAGTATTATGGGATATGTGTCTGACGGATTGTTTACTTCTCAGGAGGAAATAGACAGATCTCCCAAACAGTCGTTCGGAAATTATACGGTGGGAGATATTAAATATAAAGATCTGAATGGTGATAACGTGGTGAATGGTTATGACAGGACGATTATCGGCAATCCTGAAATTCCGGAGATTATCTATGGTTTTGGAGGAACGTTGAAGTATAAAAAGTGGGATTTGTCTCTGTTTTTCCAGGGAGTGGCCAAAGTCAGTTTAATGATGAGCGATATTCATCCGTTCAGCGAAGCGGGCCATAAAGGATATAACATTGCACAGTATATCGTTGATGACCACTGGTCGGAAAGCAATAATGTAGCCGGTGCCGCCTATCCCCGATTATCACCCGAATTTATCACGAACAATGCGCAAACCAGCACTTATTACCTACGTAACGCAGCTTTCCTGCGCCTGAAGAATGCCGAACTGGGCTATTCCTTCTTCCCGTGGCTGCGTGTGTATGCAGCAGGTACTAATTTGCTGACATTCTCTCCGTTCAGTACCTGGGATCCTGAAATGGGAAGTGGGAATGGTTTGAAATATCCGCTACAGCGCACGGCCAAGATCGGGATTCAGTTTCATTATTAATTAAGAACAGAATAAGTTATGAAAAATATATATACAAAGTTATGCCTGTCGGCAATCGGCTGTTTAATGATGGCATCATGTGATTTTCTTGATGTGGTTCCGCAAGGTACTGCTACCGTGGATGATATCTACCGGACACAATATCAGGCTGAAGGAATGGTACTGTCTTGCTACGCGAATATCCCTAACTATTTCCATCCCCAACAATTTCCTGATTTTACCGGAGGAAACGAAATCATAACGAGCAAAGGAGGAACAACGCGCTGGTTTCATTTCCGCAGTCTGGTTTATGGGGAAGAATCCCCAACAACGACTTATTACTCATTATGGAGCAATACAGCAAAATCTTATCCGCAGGGTGCTGTGAAGAAAGCAGTATGGGAAAGTATCCGCAATTGCTATAATGTGCTTAATAATCTGGATAGGGTATCGGACATTACCCCCGAAAACCTGAGCTGGTGGAAAGGTGAAGCGCTGTTTTTGATCGGGTATTATCATCAGATCATGCTGGAGTACTATGGACCGATAGTTATTATTGACAAGGAAATACCAATGGAAAGTTCTCCGGCCGAGATGATGACCTCCCGTTCTCCTTATGATACATGTGTCGATTTCATTTCCAATAAATATTCGGAAGCAGCTAGATTACTTCCTGGCGTATGGGATTCAAGTAAGAGAAACAGGGCTACCTCTTCTGCTGCCTTGGCTTTCAAGGCTCGGCTGTTGCTTTATGCCGCCTCGCCGTTAGTCAATGGGAATAGTGAGTTTTATTCCGACTTTAAAAACCCCGACGGCACTTTTCTGATTAACCAGACTTATGACCGGGAAAAGTGGAAGAGAGCGATGGATGCTGCCAAAGAGGCCATAGACCTTTGCGAAGAGAACGGTTACAAACTTTATGGAAATTCGACCAATGACTTGGAGCAAGGGAAGAAAAACTATCATGAAGCCTTTGTCGGTGATGGGATCAGTGGTAGCGGATTTAACTGGAATGAAGTCCTGTTTGGCTTTGCTGAACAGGGAACTATTTCCTACTGTATCAAGAATATGGCTCCTCGTGTTGAATTTACAAGTTATTCGACCAAAGGTTTTAGAGGGTCCTTATTCCCGACGTGGGATTGTGTGAGTAGGTATTATACCAAGAACGGTCTACCTTGGGCAGATGACCCCGAGACTAAGAAGCTTGATCCGTATTCCATTGCACCAGGTGATAGTACGGTACGTTTTCACAGGAATCGTGATCCGCGCTTTTATGCCTCTATTGGCTTTGATCGTGGAAATTATGACGTGCAGGGAAAGACAATAGTGCTCAAATGCAGACGTGGTGAAATGCAGCAGAATAATGGCAATGCCAAGGATGAGTATCAAACGGACAACGGTTATTATTGTCAGAAATGGGTGTCTAAATATGATACCTATAATAGGACTACCGATCAAATAACCTACAACCGTTGGTGCTTTCCTTATATGCGTCTGGCCGAACTCTATCTGAGTTATGCAGAAGCGGATTTCGAATATAGCGGCACACTGAGTACTGCCAGTCTGTCCTATTTGAATAAAGTACGTGAACGTTGCGGATTACCTACCTTTGCAGATTCATGGGCAAAAGCCGGTGGTATTCCTTCAGGAGAGAAGTTGCGCGAAATATTACATGATGAACGCTCCATTGAATTGGCTATGGAAGGCAGACGTTTCCATGATATGCGCCGTTGGAAAATTGCCCATACTGAAATGATGCGTTATCAGAAATCCTGGACATTATCCGGAAAAACCGCTGATAGTTTTTATAAACTTACGGACATGAAAGAAACCGGCGTTCGTAATTTTACCGCTCCCAAGAACTATTGGCTTGCTATTCCACAAGATCAGATAGAAGTAAATCCCAATCTAGTGCAGAATCCGGGATACTAGAGAATCAGCTCTTATATAACTAACAATTAGAGGAAAGGACAAAATGAAAAAGGTAATGTGTTTATTGGCAATTATGTTTATGATTGCCAATACTTCGGCACAAACACGGGTGATTGCCCATCGTGGTTTCTGGAAAACCCAAGGATCAGCACAGAATAGCATTACATCTTTGTTGAAAGCGGATTCTATAGGATGTTATGGTTCGGAGTTTGATGTCTGGCTGACAAAAGATAATGGTTTGGTGGTTAGCCATGATGGGATTATTCAAGGGCATAAGGTTGAAGAGTCCACTCTGAAGGAATTAACCGGGTTATGGTTAGCGAATGGAGAATGCGTACCCTCCTTAAAAGAGCTTCTGGAAACAGCTAAGCGGAAAACATCTTTGAAGCTGGTGCTGGAGTTGAAAGCTCATAGTAAACCCGAACGGGAGATAAAAGCTGTTGAAGAGATCGTTTCGATGATAAAGAAGATGGGACTCGAACCCCGGATGATATATATCACCTTTTCGTCTCACGCATTAAAGGAACTGATCCGTCAGGCTCCCACAAGCACTCCTGTATATTATCTGAAAGGGGACTTATCTCCACAACAACTGAAAGAATTGGGTAGTGCCGGACCGGATTATCACTTCTCTGAATTTTACCGTTATACCGATTGGATTGAAAGTTGCCATGCCTTGGGGCTAAAAGTGAATGTATGGACGGTTAATAAAAAAGAGGACATGCAATACTTTTGGGATAAAGTCGACTTTATCACTACAGATGAGCCGTTGGGACTGTTGAAAGATATAATGAAGGTCAAATAGATATATTTTCTGAGATAATGTATAGTCCAACTGATTACCTTTAATAATCTGTTGATTATTTATGTTTTTGGAAAATGAGTTTCAAGTTTTCAAACGACTGTTCATGTTGATACAGTTGAATGCTGATTGAAAACAAAACAATAGCGGAAACAATGAATGTCAATCTTGTATAAGAAGGCAAACGTCCAAATTTATAGTTCAGCTCCATTAATCGAACTGAATAGGGGTATTTATTAAATAATATAAAATTAGCCAACTAATTCATAGCCAAATTATTGCGAATTAGTTGGCCTTTTTGTATCTTTAGGTATTCCGTGCGACAAGAAGTCGTACAAGTAATTGTTCAGCACTGTGCCTGAACCTATTGTTCTGTCAATAGTAGTCTAAAGAGGCGTGCTTTACCAGTCATGGTTTAGTGCGAAGCCCTCTTGACAATGCAGTCCTTTACAGAAATATCCAATGTATAGGCTGTTAGGCTGACTGATATGAGTAACATATGTGAATCGCTACACCATCGTAATAAAGAAATAGCTTACGGATATTTATAAGCTATAGCCAAAAGGTGGGTAGTCAGGATAGTCTTTTGGGAATGTAAGGCTACACGGACATCATACTGGCGGTGGAGGGGCGGGCTCTAAGTCGGGCGTCAGTTACTTGTACGGAACTTGGTAAACCCGTATTTCTCCTGTCTATGTCAGGCAGGTAAGCCAATTGCAAGAAAAGCCGAATGTGGTGCGGGTAAAGGATTGCGGAGAAAGTGAATGATTCTGTGTAATGCGGAGGATAGAGGTTTAAACATCACCCCATGCGAAATCAGGCAGACTTCCGCAGGGTAATTCTTTGTGAAACGATTGTAGAACTTTAATAAAATGAAGAAACTGCAAATGAGCAAGGCAAAAGCCGAGTGTGCATCTTTAACCGTACGAAACACGACATGAAAAGATATCGATTCTTCCAAATATGAGCGTAAAGTGAGAAAACTGCAGGTCCGAATAGCAAAGGCCCACAAAGAAAAGAGGTACAACAAGGTAAAGGCCTTACGGTACCTACTTGCCACTTCCTACGAAGCCAAGGCATTGGCGATAAGGAAAGTAACTTCCAATAAAGGTAAACGTACGGCAGGGGTTGACCATATGAAGTGGGACACTGATGCCAAGAAAATAGAAGCTATATGTTTATTGAAAAGGAGAGGATATAAGGCCTTCCCGCTGAGGAAGGTCAACATAGCCAAAGCAAATGGCAAGACAAGATCTTTGGGAATACCAACCATGAAGGACAGAGCCGTGCAGGATATATCTTATGGCTTTAGAACTTATAACTGAAAGTGAAGCGGATGCGAACTCATATGGGTTCAGAAAGTTTAGAAGTACTGCGGATGCAATAGACGCACTTCATAGATGGTTGAGTAGAGACTGTTTACCACAATGGATACTGGAAGGTGACATTAAGGGTTGTTTTGATCATATTAATCATGAATGGCTTCTCAACAATGTGTAGATTGACAGGCTGGTATTAAGGAGATGGCTGAAAAGCGGAGTAGTATTTAATTGCAAAGTATCAATAGATACGCTACACTTTTTCTTTTCGTTGGCAAATCTTAATCCGTATCTTCGTTGCATGAAAGAAGATATACGGATGCGCCAAAAATGGCTTGAGCTATACGTCGAAACGGGTTCTGTGACAAAAACTGCCCTTCGGTGCGGGATTACCCGTTCCACGTTATACCGTTGGATAAATTGCGAGAAAGAACAAGGCAAGTCGGAATTGTCCGATAAGTCTAAACGTTCATCAAGACTTGCCAATATGAAGATAACACCTGAAATTGAAACCATTATCCTTAATCTGTGCGTGAGACAAGAAGATGGGGAGCGCAACGGATTGCCAACTATCTGCTTAGGAAGAGAATAAAGCTCTCAGGCATGACGGTGTGGCGTGTGTTGAAAAGCATCAGGTCAAAGCTGTTGTGAAACGTTGCGAGAAATTTATTTCTTCTTCCAGCCGATTTTTTCCATCGGCAACATCCGGATAACCATATACCCCCGCCGTTGTTCATAGCGGCAGGAAAAACATGCCTGACGGCGATACGTGACGCACGGCACTCAAACCCTCTATTCCAACGTGAAACTGACCGCAGAGAGGGATGCCGCCACGGGCGACCTCGTGTGGAAGTCCAAGGACAACACGACACTTGTGGGGGGATTGTCGGATGAGCACTACTACCTCTACTATCCCTACTAAACGGATATGAGCGGAAAGACTGCCACTCCCACAGGCTCAGCCTTGACCGACACGGAATTCTTCGCCCCGTTGGTTTCCGCTTGGCAGCCTCAGGACGACCAAAGTACTCATGCGGCATATACCGCCTCCGACTTGATGACTGCCGAAGGCTCCGCAACGACAGGGGAAGACAACACCCTCCACCTCTCTTTCACCATGAACCATCGTATGGCATTGGCCGTCATCGAGATGCCGAATACCGTTAAATACAAGTTTACCGACGAGAGGATTCCTGATTACGCCGTGTCACCCGCCACTACATTCTCTGGCATTGCCCAGCCGCTGCGCGTGAACGATGGTACATACCGCTACTTGGTGAATCACGCGACTCCCGCACCGACTATCGAAGGACATTATGACGAGGGAAGCAAGGAGTTCACCATAACCCCGTCCGGCCTTTCTACCGGCAGTTACAAGAGATACAAGGTGGACGGCGCGGTGACAACTGTAAAGGACTACACGATGCAACGGGGAGATTACCTGCTCGCCGACGGCAACCTGCTGCCTAAGGGTACTACCCTGACCGAGGAGCAGAAGGCAAGCGTGGCGGCCATCGTCTTCTGGACACCGGCAGAGACCAATCCTGAAGGACGGATCACGCCGGCGTCTCTGGATTTCGACAAGATTATGGTGAAAGAACATCCCAATTGCACCCATGGCCTTGCCGTGTCGATTAAAGATGCTCCGGGCAACGTCTCGTGGCAAAACGTTAACGACTGGGTGGCGGATTTTCAAAGAGGAACAGATTTCAATCCTGTCGATAAGGATGAGTACGTAAACATTGCCACTGGTTTCGATGCGACCGGCAACATAAACAGGATACTCGGTTACCAGAACACGAAAGTGCTGTGGGCGTATAACGGATATTGCAAGACAAACGGCAAAACCGATGCCTTGGTCAATCCTGCTGAGGTCCTGAAAACATTTATCGCAAATAATCCAGCCCCGGCAAACAGCACCGGATGGTTCTTGCCGTCGGTAAAGGAACTGCACATGCTATGTTATAAGGATGTCGATAATATTGCGTACACACGGGACAACACAGAGACGAGGGATATAGTCGAAGTCTCCATCTCCGCCGTTGGCGGTGACGCATTGTCACCGCGCAATAACCATAAACGTTTCTGGTCTTCTTCGGAGAGCCCCAGTAATAAGAATGGCGCTTTTAGCGTGTATTTCTACAATGCCTTCGCACAGCTCAGCGAAAAGGACGGCGCACTCAATGTGCGTGCCGTGTGCGCTTTCTAACCACATAAAACAAAGAAAAATAACGATGTGAAAGGAACAGGATATTCCGGACGATGGATGCGCATCAGCGGCTGGTAGCCGATGTTGATGCTCGCGGGCGGGCTACTCGTCTCTTGCGGCAAGATGGAAACGGGAGAATCTACTACACGTTTACCCGATGGCAAGTACCCATTGCGACTGACAGCGGAGGTGGCGCAACCGCACCCCCGTGCCGGCGGCAAGGAGATAGGAGTGATGCTGGATGGCATGCTCAGCCTCCAAAGGTACGTAATGGACGCCTCGGGCAATACTGTCCCAAAGGATGCTGAAAACACCATTTACCGGAAGAGCACTACCGAGACATGTGTCACGGCACGGACTCCGAATGCCGATATCGACCAAAGTGGCGGGTATGCCGGCTTCGGCCTTCTATACGTCACCGTAGTGGGAGGTTATGACCAAGCCGTCAGCCTCCGTTTCAACCACCGCATGGCAAAAGTAGAGTTCACGCTCATGGCGGGCGAAGGTGTCACGGAGGAAAAACGAATGAAATAGACGTGGTGCAGACGGTGCCGGGCAACACCTGGATTGATGGCGGCGAGGAGAATGTGGCGGTAGCCAAAACAATACACTACACTGCCGATGAAGTGAAGGCTGGGGACTACATCTATTCGGGCAGGAGCACTTCGGACGGCGGACTGCGCAAACGCTATCCCAATGGGAAAGCTCAGGTCATCGCAGACCCGAAGCCGCAATCCGTAGCGGGCAAGACGGTCGCCGGTGTCGTCTTCTGTATACCGAAAGACACTGACCCCACAGGCAGACTAACCCCAGCCCGACTTACTGATGATAAGATTATGATGAAAGATTTTCCGAATGCCGAAATTTGGAATTATATAGTCAACCCATCCCTCGTCGCTGCCGGCGGTCCGACGCCAATTTATACCACCTCTTACTGGTCGTCTACGGAGGCATATTATAGCCCTAACAATGCATATGCCATACACTTTCCAGATGCCACTCTGGAAAGTAATGATAAGTACTTATAAAGTTAGGTTTCTGGCCGTGTGCGCTTTTTAATCACATTAAAGAAAGAAACTGTAGCAAAGCATTCTACATTCGATTCCGGCGGCGGTGCTCCTATCGCTTGCCGCCTGTACGCAAGAAGAGCTCCCGGGCAACCAAGACAAGGCGCAGCAACTTACTTTCTCCGTTACCGATGGTGGATATACGTCGGCTGTTCGCAAAACCACCCGTACTGTGGAGAATGGCTGCCAAACCAAGTTTTCCGAAGGCGGGGCCTGCGGCCTATACGTGGTGCGGGGCACTCAAACAGTCTATTCCAACGTGAAACTGACAGCCGAGAGGGATGCCGACACGGGCGGTCTCGTATGGAAAACTGAAAGTCCGACACCGCTCACAGGCGGGCTGTTGGACGAACACTATTATTTCTACTATCCCTATCAGGCACGAGCCTCAATACTGGGGCAGGGCGGCTGTTCGCCTTCATCATTACGGTGAACGAGTTAACCGTGCCCGGCTTGTCGGTGCGGAGCGAAACATACACCATCTCCGACAATAAGACCTGCCATATCCTGGAGTCTGTCTGCCCGTGATGTTATCCTCTCATCGAATTCCTGTACTCACTCGGGCTCATTCCATAGTACTTCCTGAACACCTCCCTGAAATATCTGACATCGGAGAACCCCGAGTCATCCGAGATTTCCGTTATCGAACAGTCTTTTTCCCTGAGCAGTTGTGCCGCATATTGCAGCCGCATGGAGCGGATATAGTCAGCCGGGGCATGGCCGGTGAGCGCCTTCAACTTGTTGAAAAATCCGGTGCGGCTCATGTTCTGCATGCCACAGAGCATGTCCACACAGAAACCGGGGTTGTCGATATTCTTCATGACGCATTCCCTTACGGAGGCCATGAATTTCCAGTCCCGGGTATTGTGGCAGTCCGGCGGAACCTGTCCGACTCCGTCCTCAAGACCGGCGTATGCCCGTTTGAGCAGTGCCCGGTTTGCCAGTATGTTCCTGATATTCGCCCTGAGCACGTTTATGCTAAACGGTTTGGTGATATAGGCGTCAGCTCCGTTTTCCAGCCCCTCCAGCATGTCCTTCTCATCTCCCAAGGCGGTCAGCAGCATGACCGGGATATGGGATGTCTCAATATCGGATTTGACGGACGCGCAAAGTTCGTCCCCTCCCATTTCAGGCATCATAACGTCCGAAAGTATCAGGTCCGGATTGTATTCTCTCGCCACAAGCAGCGCGTCCCGTCCGTTGGAACAGGTTTGGACCAGGTATTCCTCTTTCAGCAGCCCCTCAAGGTAGGTCCGCAAATCGTCATTGTCCTCCACAATAAGAATACGCTGCCGGTCCCCGCCGGTCATTGTTGGAAGGATCTCACGCATGGGGCCGCAATCCGGTCCCATGCGGGTTTCCCCGGTATCCTGTTTCCTGGGCGAAGCAACGGGGCATGCCTTGTCAAGGCGTCTGCTCCTCAGGGGAAAAATAACACATACCATGGTCCCCTTCCCCTCGGTACTGGTAACGCGGACCCTGCCTCCGTGCAGCCTTACCAGCCTATGTACCATCATCAGTCCGACACCGTTTCCCGCCACTTGCAGATTGACGGCATTACTGCCCCTGAAATGGTTCCTGAACAGTTTCTTCCGTTCCTCAGGTGGAATGCCAATCCCCGTGTCTTCCACTTCCACACCCCATACATGCCGGTCCGCGAAGGCACGGACCTGGATACTCCCGCCCCGTGGAGTGTACTTCAGTGCGTTGGACAGTATATTCTTCAATATAGAGTCCATTTTGTCCTTGTCAAACCGGACATTCAGGTAAGGGAAGCCGCTCTCACGGGTGATATCGATGTCCCTGATGGAGGCATATGTGCGGAATGCCTCACAGGTCGTCTCCAGATAACTGTTGAGCTCATATTCCGAGACATGAAGTCTCAAGGTGTAGTTGTCCGTACTCTCGAAATCTATCAGGCTGGTGACCAATCCCAGAAGTCCGTCCACGCTTTTCAGGGCCATCCGTACATTGTCCATCCCCTCCGCCTTCACCATGTCTTTCTCCACCACCTCTTCCAGCGGAGCCTTGATCAGCGTAAGCGGAGTACGGACATCATGGGCAGTATGTATGAAGAAGCACGTCTTTTCGTCTGATATCCTTTTCTGCCTGCGCAACATGGCAACGCGAAAAGACACCACCCCAGCCAACACACACAATGACGCATATCCGGCAATGGCCCATGTACCCGCCCACAGCGGCCGGGCGACACTCAGACCGAGGCTTCTTTCCTCATACACCTTGTATTTCTCCTCATTGGAGACGGCACGGATACGCAGGGTGTAGTTGCCTGGGGGCAGGCTCGTGAACTGTATCCGCCCGCTCTGGACCGGATGGCTCCAGCCCTCGTAGAGCCCCTCCAATTTCCATGAATATAGGATGTTCGAGGGATAGTCGTAGTTGATGGAGACAGCTTCCAGGGAGAAGGTATTCTGGTCATATGCAAGTTCCAGCCTGACGGTATTGTCAATATCCTCCCTCAAGGGGGATCCCTTGTCCCCGGGATAGACGGGGCGGTAGGAGATCATGAAATCCCGCAGGAGCATCCGAGAAAAATGCGGGGCGGGTATCCTCATGTCGGAGGGGAACATGACGGCTCCGGTGTTACTCCCGAACACGAAGCTTTCCCCGTGCCGGAAAGTGGATACCCCGGCATTGAGGCATACGCTTGCCAGCCCTTGTTCTGCCGTCCAGTTTCTGAAAGTGCCGCTCTCACGCCGGAACAGGGCCACGCTGTTTTCGGTCCCCAGTAGCAGGGTGCCGTCCGCACGGGGGACAATGGTATGGATGTTATTGGATATCAGGGCGCAGTTCTCGGTCTGGTATTGGCGGACGAACCTGTCCTCCACGCTGTCATAGACGAGAAGTCCCGCCCCGCCGGTGCCGATATACAGGAGCCCGTCCGGTGCCTGGTACAGTGCATAGACATGAACCGCCTCGACTGGAAAGGCGATATGTCTGCAGGTCCCCCCGTGCCCGTCAAGCAGGTACAACCCCATGCCGGTACCGATCCACATCCATTCCGGAGCCTTCTCCAGTATGGCGGTGATGGGGCCCGGGACCGGGTACAGGCGTACTGTGCCGTCATGGGGATCGAAACGTTTGAGATTGTGGCAGCCCCCTGTCCATATACATCCTCCGGAATCTTTTCCGATGTCATTGATATACTGGTCTGGACGCCCCTCTGCTGCAAAGGAGGGGGGAAAGTATTCCACCCTCCCGGTTTTCTTTTCGATCCTGTACAGGCCCGAAGCGTACCCGCCGGCGCAGATGACACCCGGCGAGACCTCGCAGAGCGTCAGGAAGATATGGTTCCCGCCATCCTGTATCCCATCGGACCGGCTGAGAAAGGAGCGCCACCGTCCTACCGCAGGCTGCAGCAGGCTGATCCCGTTGCTGGTGGCGAACCACAAGTCGCCTTCGCTGTCTTCGATGACATCATGCACCTGATCGTTAACCAGCGACCGGCTGTTGCCCGGTGAGTGCCGGAACCATTCATAGCTCTGGTAGCGGTTATTCCGGATTGTGACTCCGGCGGGGTAGTTGGCAAGCCAGATACGGTCCCCGCCATCCACATAAATGTCATTGATATTGTCTCCGTTCATGCCGTTGTGGCTGGCGTAGTCGGCGGTTATATAGGGTTTGGGCACTAGCGAGTCCATATCCATCCTGTATACCCCCCTTCCGCCCGTGGCTATCAGCAGCTCCCGGTCATTGAGAGGGGTGATCCGGTTGACGGCCACATTCCGCAGCGTACTGCCTGCGGACACTCCGTATACAAGTATGCCCTTCCTGAAGGTTCCCACGAACAGTTTCTTCGAACCGGGGTGGTAGTAGAGTTCGCTGACCGGCGTCCGGATGCTGTCCGTGTCCGCAAGCGCCTCAAGGACACCGTCCCTTTCCCGTACCGGAAAAAGTCCGTTCACGGTACCGATGAAAAGGTTTGTACCGTCCGTCTCGCTGATAGCGGTTATATCACCTCTTAAACGGGAGACCAGCCGCTGCGCAATGCCTGTGCGGGTGTCATAGCGGATGATATGGTCACCCTGACAGAGCCATATGCGGTCCCCACGGTCCATATAGGCGTAACAGAGCATGCCCGTGGCGAAGTCATCCTGAAGACCGGGTATCCTGTATACCATCCGGAAACGGTCATGGAGGGTGTCGTAATGGAAAATACGGCCTTTCCTTCCCACAACCCACAGCGTGTTCTCCGTGTCGGTGTAGAGCCAGTTCAGATTGACTTGCGGGGCCACCTTCAGATTGCCGTCAAGAACAGTGTAATGCCTGATCCGCTTGCCGTCATAACGGTCCATCCCCTCCTGGGTGAGGAACCACATGTATCCCCTCCCGTCTTTTTGGATACGGTAAATCCTCCGGTTACTCAATCCGTCCTCTATTCCCAAGTATTTATATATCTGGGCTCCGCACATGGAGGAAATTCCCAGCATGAGGAATGCGGACAGTATTCTTCCCATATTCCGAACACGTGTCATTCTGATGTAAATTAGACAACAACTGTTGCAAATATATAAAAATATAAATTAATATACAAATTTAAACATAACCTCGGATGTCGGCATCAGGCGGTATGTCCTCAATGTCATGTACCCCGGAAAATAGCTGCATACGGGACCGGCCCATGATATGAACATATTCCGAGAGGCGGTTGTTCAATTGACCCGACGGAATTATGGCTTGCCGGGCTCGGGACTGTCCGCAAGGGTACGTTGGTCCGGTGTGCGGAATACCATCCATACCTCCGGTCCGAATTTATATCCGCGGGTGGTACAGGTGCCGGTCGAGGTTTGGCAGCCCCCAATAAAGCGGGCCGAATTGTTTGTAAGCACTCTTACCCTCATGCCCGATTTATAGATAATCTTCCAACAGTAAGAAGTTATAATTCGCATTTAAGAACAATGGCGGGCATTTCTTGTTAATATTATAATCATATAAAAGAGGCGCATCCGTTAGTGCCAGATTTGTTCACCACTTTCATCGTTGCGTATCGTATTGCGAGTTGTCCGTATCAGATGTTTATCCCCTCTTTCTTAAGACTTCCTGAGAACTGCCTGGGAAAGGACGGCTTTCCGCATTGCGACTTCATCCACAGCCCTTGGCGGTATAGCCATGCCTTTCACGGGGACTACGGTTGATTCATGCGACACAGCAGATTCCGGTGCTATAACAGGGTTGCCTACATACTTGTGCCTCTTTTCAGCTTGCTGTCCAGATCCGAGTTGCGCACTTTACCCGCAGGTTGGACGGTTGTACATAACAATATTGATCTTTTTGGGGGCTAAAAGTCGAATATCCCCTTAAAGTAAGCGCCTGAGTAAGTACATCTTCTACAGTTCATTTTCCCTCCTTACTTTTGCTGCAAAAAAAATAATATCCTATGATGCAGCGACGTAAACACATGATGAGCAGAGAAAAATTTATCTCCGTTCTTTTCCGTCAGCAGCAGAGTGGTTTGTCCATTGCTGATTTTTGTGAGAATGAAGGTTATAGCCGTAGTAGATTCTATCTTTGGAAACAAAAATACGGTATAACGGAGCGGGAGTTATTGGCAGAAGCCTCCCGCTTAGGGGTTAAAGACAGCTTTGTCCCCATAGTAATCAATGGCGACACGCCATCCCCCGGTATATCTCACGAGGCTCCCCTGCCATCTCCCCAGCCTAGCGTCCCCTTTCCCTTGAAAGGAAAGGACAGCTCTGAAATATCCTTGGAATTACCCAACGGATTGAAGTTGAAGTTTAAAGGGTCTTCCGGCTGTGAAGCTGCCCTGAATCTGATCTCTAAAATATATAATGCCAATGTTCTGCCTAAATGACAGCATGAGATATTTCCTGTGCCCCGGTTATACGGACATGAGGAAAGGTATGTTCACTCTTTGCGGCCTTGTGCATGAGAGGATGGGAGGCGACATCAGAAGTGGGGAGGTATTCATTTTCTACAACCGTTTCCGGACCAAGATAAAATTGCTCCATGCCGAACCGGGCGGTCTGGTCCTTTATGAGAAACTGCTTGAAGAAGGCACCTTCAAGATACCCGCCTATAATCCTGCCACCCGTTCTTACCCCATGACCTGGAGTGACCTGGTCGTTATGGTGGAAGGCATCAATGAAGATGTCAGCAAAGGCAGGCAAAGACGGCTTTCCAATTTGAAAAAGCATTGGTAAAACAGTTGTAAACAAACAGCTTGAAGGCTTGTTTTTCTTGTTGTTTTTGACTATCTTTATATCATCAAAAAAAAGATATTGAATGGCAAAAGAAGATGCAACCGGACAAGCTGTGGAACCCTCAATGGAGCAGCTGCTGGATATCAACCGTAAACAGAGTGAGATCATCTCAGCCCAGGCAAGGACCATAGAAGAACTCCGGGGTACGATAGTTGAGTTGAACGCCTCCCTGGCATGGCTGAAGAGGAAGGTGTTCGGAAAGATGAGTGAGAAATGCAAGCCTGTCGATAACGGAGACCCGAAGCTCCCTTTTGACTATGGCGACCTGGAACAGATAGAGGCGGAAATCGAAGATGCCCGGAGCAGGGCGGCTGAACAGATTACCGTCCCCAAGTCCCGGGCCGCCAATAAAACGCCGCGCCGTAACCGGGTCGTCATGGATAACCTTCCGGTTGTAACAGTCGTCATCGAACCGGAGAATGTCGATTTAAGCAGATACGTCAAGATAGGCGAGGAACATACCAGGACCCTTGAGATGAAACCCGGCTACCTCTATGTGAAAGACACGGTACGTCCCACATACGCCCTGAAAAATGAAATGGAGGCCGTTGATAACGGAGAAAAGGCTGTAATAACCGCTCCCATGCCACTGATGCCCATATATAAAGGTATGCCAGGGGCTTCCATGCTCGCTGAGGTCCTTTTACAGAAATACGAATATCATGTCCCGTTCTACCGACAAGTGAAACAGCTGGAACATCTGGGTGTGAAACTGTCCAAAAACACATTGGACGGCTGGTTCAGACCGGTCTGCGAGCTTCTCAGGCCACTTTATCTGGAACTCAGGAAGAAAGTACTGGCCGCAGATTACTTCCAGGTTGACGAGACCACGCTTCCGGTTATAAACCACGACAGGCATAAAGCCGTAAAAGAATACATCTGGATAGTCCGAGCGGCTGTGCCGCGTCTGCCTTCTTCCATTACGACAACGGATCGCGTTCACAAAAAGTTGCGGTCAGGCTTTTGAAAAACTTCAAAGGATATCTCCAAAGTGACGGCCATCCCATTTATGACGCCTTTGAGGATGGGGAGGACGTATGTCTGTGTGGGTGTCTCGCGCATATCCGCAGACATATAGAGCTGTGCAAGGAAGAAAATCTGGAATATGCCATGCAGGGACTCAAATTTATCCAGGATATGTATAATGTGGAATAACATGGCGGATAAACAGGAACTCCCGTATGAAGGACGTGCTGAATTACGCCAACGTCTATCCAAGCCGATGCTTGACAGCTTTGAACTCTGGCTTAAAAACACATACCCTAAAGTTCTAAAACGAAGTCTTATGGGAAAAGCCATAGCCTATGCCTACTCCCTGCTGCCAAGAATGAAACCGTATCTCCATGACGGAAGAATTTTCATTGACAACAATCGCTGTGAGAATGCCCTGAGGCCACTGGTCATATCAAGAAAGAACATGCTGTTCTGCGGAAACCACGAAGCGGCTGAGAATACGGCTATAATCTGTTCCTTGCTTGGCTCATGTAAGGAACGTGGTGTCAACCCCAGAGAGTGGCTGAATGATGTGATAGGTAAACCACCTTATTATCTGGTTCCCAAATCAGACAGAGATCCGAGGGAACTGTTGCCGGATGTATGGAGAAAATAATCGGGACAGTTCCGGGAAAATGCAGGAAAAAACGGGAAAAAGCGAGACTGACACTCAATGACAACCCTGAGATAAGTTGGTATATGGAAATTGAGATGCACTTACAATGGAGTGCATCCCACTGAAAAATTGAATGCACAAGATGTAGTTGAGCAGTCGCTTACCCCTTAAAAACAAGGAGCTGACGCATGTGTACAGCCCCTTATTTTTTGTATAGCCCGGCCTCCTCTGGCATATTGCCGTTGCTTCCATCTGTAACAAGCAAAATCAGAATCTATATGCGGAACTTTTTGTTCCCGTAGCTGAGAAAGTCCTTCGTGGCATATTTCACACTGAATGGTCCGTAGTCACCGAGAGCCGAATGCGCAATTTGCTTGTCCGGTTCTGTCACATGCTCGACAGGTTCTCCCGTAGTATCAGTATCCTTGTATGACATAGGCTGCATGCTGGCGATGGCTGACCCGGTAGCCGCCGCACGCAATTTCCTGAACGCATTGGAGAGGATTCCGTCCATCATTGACCAGTACAAGGCGAAGAACGAGGTGCAGGAAAAGGAGGTCTCACAGTTGTAGGAGATAGCCGGGAAGGTATGGAAGAAGGAGGACGAACTGAAACAGTTGAAGTCCGAACTTGCAGCACTCGACCGAAAGATACAGTTGGAGCTTGAGCCGCCTACGCCCGAAGTCGCCGAAAAGGAGAATGACGGACAGGAGGTCAAACCGGATGCGGAAGGTGTACGAAACGTATCTCCACAACACACCGAAGATGTGCCGCAGATACGCAGCTCGGTGAATGAACGCAGTCCGTCTGGCAATTTTATTGCCGACCACATCATCATCGGGCGGCCGGGATTCAACGTCCGTGACGAGTGCAAACCGAAAGGTATAAAAATGTGAACGAGTGTGCGGATATATATGGCAGGATTGGGAACATACCATTCCTTTTCCTGCTTTTTCCATCAATATGACATAATGGCAAGGATACCATACAACAAGCCCTCGATTATATCAAAATAGGGTGTTGAAAGTAAATCGTCATGGCAAATCCGCCATATATTCAGTATTTTCGCTAATTTTGCATTCAAAATAGTTAGGCATAATAAAATGGAACCATCTATATACAGTTATTCACTTTGTATTGCGCTACCGTTGATGTTGTTCTTCGGCTTTTATTTTTTGTTGGCTCCAACCTCGGAAAAAGCCATTTTCAATAATTATCTGCGTTCCCGGCGAATTATGGGGGTAGC